>FRDC01002984.1_pt1 | contig 56733 bp, 53 predicted proteins | sample 1106171 | NCBI WGS metagenome assembly FRDC01 (sample SAMEA3930566, study PRJEB13176) | freshwater metagenome | biome: Drinking water system; feature: drinking water; material: water | place: Singapore | collected 2014-12-20 | reverse complement strand
CCGCAGCTGAGAGGCTGCGGCCCCATTGAAGCTGCATCACGGTCGTTTTGACGCCCACGATGTCCGCTATTTCCGCAGCTGAGAGGCTGCGGCCCCATTGAAGCTTCTTGTAGTTGGTCAGTTCTTCCTCGATTTTCCCGTAATTTCCGCAGCTGAGAGGCTGCGGCCCCATTGAAGCTAATGCTCTCACGTTGCCGCCTCCTTCGAAAAACCGATTTCCGCAGCTGAGATGCTGCGGCCCCATTGAGAATCAGAAAAGGTACCGGGAGTCTTTTCCAGAGCAACCACAATAGGACCAGCTTTGTAGTCCTGTCATAGTGAAAGGGCGGGCGAGGATTGACGGGGATCGTGACGAGTGATGCGCAATGAGCGTCGCGCCTGCTTGACCTGCCCATCGCATCTTCCCGCCCGCTATTCCTTCGTCCGCGCAACCTGTGTAGAATGCCGGCGAAGTGGATGACACACCTGATCTGATTGTCGGTGCCCCGGCAGGTCTTATCTCAGACTGAAGGCCGAGGATTTGCTCAACGCGCCGCTCAGGCTCGGTCAGCAGGATGGAGTGGAGTTCATGCAGTAGACAAGGTCTGAACTGATGATCGATCGGGTTACTTCCAAGAACGGTGTTGCCATCCGGCTCACGGACGAACGATGGGCACATATCACGGAAGAGCATTGCGAACTCGCCGGATTACGTTCAGAAGTCGTGGAGACCGTTTCGCAACCGGAGCGTATCTTGCTTGGCGGCGACGGGGAGTGCCTGGCTATCCGCGAACTGGGGGCGGGCAAACATCTTGTGGTTGTGTATCGAGAACAGGCCGACGATGGCTTCATCATCACAGCGTTTCTCACCCGCCGCGTTCGATCACTTGAAAGGAGGAAGCAGGTATGGCCATAGCTGATTTTCAGGAGTACTTGAAGTTGATTCCTGCGGTCAACCGGGCGCCGCAACATGCCGTATGGCTGACATACGACACCGAAGCCGACGCGCTGTACGTGAATTATAAGAAGCCCAGCCATGCCACGGACAGCGAGATGACCGATGACGATGTGATCGTTCGCTATGAGGGTGAAGAGGTCATCGGTTTCACGGTGCTGCACGCGAGCAAACGGGTCAAGAAAACGGCGTAAGGGAAAGAAAACAAGAGGGAAAGAAAACAATGTCAGGAACCGTTAAATCTAATCTTAATCCTTGACGACCTCGAATCCGCCCTTTAATAGCTTCGCTTGATTGCCAACGACCTGGGTAAGGGCGAAGAGCAGGAATGAAGTAGCAGACCGATGCCTGCATGCAACCCACAACGCGACGGAGATTCGATTGGCGGCGCAATTGATTGTAGCAGACCGATGCCTGCATGCAACCAACCGCTGGTTGGTCCGTTTCTTTTTGGGAGGTATTGTAGGCGAACCAGTGGTGAAAGGCACGCATGTAATTGTGCTAACGGTCTTGGCCAGCCTCGCGGAGGGTGCGAAGATCGAGGACATCCTTGAAGACTTTCACACCCTGAAAGAAGAGGATGTCCGGGCTGTGATCGCTTTTGCCGCCGTATCCGGTCCAGAACGTGCCGGACATCCAGTGAGGATCAAGCTGGACGAAAACCTTCCCTCAGGATCGCCTGCACTCTGCAGTCAGGTTTTGAATCCGATTCGTTTGGCCTTGGGCTCCAGTTCTGTCATCAATTCCCGAATCGCCTCGAAGACGATCCGAAACTGGCCATCGTATTTCTTCTCTAATTCATTGAGCGGCCGCGCAGGAACGCGCGTTTGCCCGAGTTGTCCTCACCCACGTTGACAGGTCTTGCCGTGGACAGTAGCCTACCGTTCGTGAGTGATCCCCAAGCGGAGTTCCTTAACCCATGGCAATCAATGACTGATACAGCGAACGAGGGGGCAGGCTACAGCGGGCCGGCGTTTTTTTCATACGGCTTCCGGCCGTTCTTTCTCGGCGCGGCGCTGTTTGCCGGCGTGGCCATTCCTGCGTGGATGCTGATGCTGGGCGGCGTCGACGGCTTGACCGTGATGTATCCGGCGCGGGAGTGGCATGTGCATGAGATGGTCTTCGGGTTTCTGCCTGCGGTGATCATGGGCTTCATGCTGACGGCGATTCCCAACTGGACCGATCGTCCTCCCATCAGAGGGTATGAGTTGATGGGGCTCTGGGCGCTGTGGCTGGCGGGGCGTCTCGCCATCGCTATTCCGTGGTTCACGCCTTCCCTGTCGGCTGTTGTGGACGGGGCCTTTCTGGTGGCGGCGGCAGGACTGGTCTGGCGTGAAATTATCGCGGCGAAAAGCTGGATACATGCGCCGATGGGGGTGCTGATTAGCCTGTACGCCTGCGCCAATATCTTGTTCCATGTGCTGACGCTGCGAGGAGCAGAAGCGGACCTTCCCCCGCGGATGGCGCTCGCGGTGATTATGGTGCTGCTGACGGTGATCGGTGGGCGCGTCACCCCGAATTTTACCGGTGAATTCCTCAGTACACAGGGCAGGACCGAACGGCCCGCGCCATTTTCCCGCTACGACGGCCTGTCGATCATACTCGTCGTCATGACCGCCGTCGCCTGGATCTCGCAGCCGCAGAGCATAGTCACAGGTTGGTTGTTCGTGATGGCTGGGCTCGTCAATGCTGGCCGCCTGGCGCGCTGGTACGGCTGGCTCACGTGGCGCGAGCCGTTGGTGTTGGTGCTGCATGTGGGGTACAGCTGGGTGGTCGTCGCGCAGCTGGTACTCGGAGCATCGATTCTCGGAGTTGGTCTGACGACGGCTGATGCGGTGCATGCGCTCACCACCGGCGCCGTCGGAGTGATGACGCTGGGAGTGATGACCCGTGCCAGCCTAGGCCACACAGGACGGCCCCGGCACGCGGGTCCCTTGACGGTCTCGATCTATCTGCTGGTATTTCTGGGCGCGCTAATGCGGGTGCTTGGGCCGTCGACCGGCCTCACGACACATCTTGTTCTGGGGTTAGCTGCGGCAAGCTGGAGCGGAGCCTACTTGGTCTTCGCCCTGTCCTATGGTCCGTTCCTGTTGCGCCCAAGCCTCGACGAGTGACGCTGAGATTATATTATAGAGGCGTGCTCTTGTTCTGACCGTCCCGGGAGTCTCAGGGTGACGACCTTGCGGGCGTTCTGCGGGGAACGGTCCTCCCTTCTTCCAGATCTTGAAGATCAGCCCAACTGGTGAGGTCGGTGCGAGTGGGATCGACTGCGTCGCGGTATTTTTTGAATTTCTCAGCGCTCTCGGGTGAGCTTGGGCCGCGCGCTAGCAGTTTCTGGTTCCACTCCTCCAATTCAGCTGGTTGGTGTGGCTTTGCAATCTGCCGAAACCACTCAGCCACACCTTCATCTGTAGGATTGGCCTTCACGGTGGCCGTGAATTGCTCAGCCGTGATTCCTGCAAACTCCATGAGCCGTTCGTCCATCGGGCAGGGGTAGATGTATTCGCCTTCGGTGCCGGCGAGGACGGCGCGGCACTTGTCGATCATGCGCGCGAGATGGACGTAGCCCTCCATCTTCACGCGCATGCTACGAGGAAAATTCTTTCTCAGATCCATGGCTAGAGCAGCGTATGATTTGAAAACGTCAGGTTCTTCACCACGACTTCGCCGTTTTCATAGGTGATGATGCGGCGGGTAGCGGGTAGATCTGATGATCCGACGCGCACGTGAGTGTCGGTGAAGCTCTCCACATTGTTCAGCTTTCCGTCGGTCGGGGAGTAGTAGTACACGCTGTACTTCGTGGTGAGATTTTTCTGGTCCTGCGTGATGGCGCTTTCTTCCACGTTGATCGTAAACGCGAAGGGAGTCATGCCGGGGTGCGCCATTTTGCGGTTGATTTGGGTAATCCGGTTGTCCTTGATCCGATAGAACGAATTCGATCCATGGATGTCGAGCCTGGTGCCCAACGGATGGCCATCTTCCTTCAGGGTCAACGTGTATTTGCCGTCCGATTCTTCGAAGCTCCGCGGGCCGCGATGTACGGCGATCATGCCCAGCTGTTCCTGCGCCCACTTCTGCACCTCGGCATCGCCCAGCTGGACCGACACTTCGCGAGGGCCTTTCACAATGATGGGGCCGCTGGTTTCTTTTCCGTTCACATTCACGGTGAGGTCGGCGGTGAAACCTTTGAAGTCCTTCTGCCAGCGCGCGGTCTTTTCGAACGCCTGCCGGAGCAATTCACGCGCTTTGGGATCATCGGTTGCGGTCGGTTGTTCCTGTTTATGATGTTCCATGATAAGTCTCCTCTCAATGTTGGTACCGAAACCACTTTATACTTATACGCGCGCTCGAAATGCCGCTCAATAGTGAAATCGCCGGCGATGCCAAATTCTCACCCCGAGAGTGACATCGATTAAACAGGTGTCTCGATCCGCCCCAACATTCGATATTCCAAAATTTCCTATAATTCTGATATACTTCAACAATTTTTTAGGCCGGGGTCTGGATTGTTGCAGCCTTGATCAGCTGTCAGCCTTGTTGAGAAAGGAAGGGCATGGAACGACGAGCTGCTTCCCATACCGAAGAAGAGGAAATGAACCAACGCCGCAAGTTGTTAAATGCGGCAAGGCGCGGGGATACGAAGGCCATCAGCAAACTGTTCGAGCTCTATCAAGTGCGTGTACTCAGTGGGGATCAGTTGGCGAAGGTCAATCGGACTTCCACCTACCTAGTTCCTGTGAAACCCACGAAGGGTGGCAAATCTGCGGAAAAGGGATCGGCGAAAGTGGCGAAACCGGTCCCATCGAAACCGGCAAAAGCTGCAACGAAGAAATCAGGCAAGGCTGCGACGAAAACTTCCGTCAACAAGGCAGCGAAGTTCAAGAAGGCCGAAAAACACAAGGCTAAGCCAAAATCCAAACACAAGTAGGTGGATTGCTGCTCGATGAATTTCCCCGCTACTGCACGGCGACTTTAAGCCCACCCCCAGCCAGCTTTGCGGCAATCTCCTCTGCTTGTTCTGTCGAGCCGGTATACACAATTGCTTCTCCCTCATGGTCAATGCGATAGGCCAGCTCGAAGGCCTTGGCCGATGTCATGCCTGGAATGAATCGACAAAAGAGCTCGATGACTTGCTGGTAAGTATGGCAGTCGCAATTAAAGACAACCACACGAGCCTCAAATCCGGTCCCGGTGCCAGTTTGAATGTCTTCTGTGATCTCCGGAATCGTTTGGGGTGTCGAGGGTGTCGGCATGGTCGGAAATTCTAGCAGAGCTGTGCGGGATGGTTAATACCCTATTGAGAAATATCGACAAAAGCTAGTGTCCATGCTAGGTTTCCTTCGTGCGCCGACTCTTTACGTCTTGGCTGGATGTCCTTCTGCTGTTCATCCCTGTGACGGTGGCCCTCGAACTCCTGAAGGCTGACCCGCTCTTCGTCTTTGTAACGTCCGCACTGGCGATAATCCCTCTCGCAGGTTTGCTTGGCAGGGCCACCGAACATCTCACGACCCATGTCGGCGCCGGTGTCGGCAGTTTGCTGAACGCCTCCTTAGGAAATGCCGCGGAGCTCATCATCGCACTCGCCGCGCTGCGTGAAGGACTCCACGATGTAGTGAAAGCCTCGCTGACGGGGTCGATCCTAGGCAACATTTTGCTCGTGCTGGGAGCCTCGATGATCGCCGGCGGCGTGAAGTACGAACGGCAAAAGTTCAACCAGACGGCGGCGGGAATGGGGGCGAGTCTCCTCCTGCTGGCGGCGGTCGGGCTCATCATTCCAGCCCTGTTCCATTTCACTGCCGCCGATCGGGGCGTAAAGATTGAACACGAATTGAGCCTAGACATTGCGATTGTACTTTTTGTCATCTACGGATTCAGTCTCGCGTTTTCGCTGAAAACGCATCGGCATCTCTTTACCGGAGATCCGCACGATGCGCACGACATGGGAGAAGTGCCCTGGAGCTATCGCATGTCGGTCTCCGTGCTCGCTGCCGTGGCGATCCTGATCGGGGTGATGAGCGAAATACTGGTCGGAGCCATCGAGCCGACGGCACACCGGCTGGGACTCACACAAGTGTTTGTCGGCGTTATTCTGGTTGCGCTGGTCGGCAACGCGGCGGAACATTCTACCGCCGTGCTGATGGCCATAAAAAATAAAATGGACTTGGCGCTGGGTATTGCCGTCGGGTCGAGTCTGCAGATAGCGTTGCTGGTGGCTCCGCTTCTGGTGTTTGCGAGTTACCTTTTCGGCGCCCCGCTGGATTTGATCTTTACGCCCTTTGAAGTGGCGGCTGTCACCGTCTCGGTGCTGATTCTTGGTTTTGTCTCGATGGATGGGGAATCTCACTGGATGGAAGGTGTGATGCTGGTCGGAGTCTATGCAATGTTGGCGATCGCATTCTACTTTCTGCCTGCCTGACCTGGCGCCCTTCAAACCTTGTCCATATCGATCACTTCGGTCGCATCCCACAAGTTCTTCAGCTCTGCGTCGGCCAAGTCTTTTTCCCGATCCGTATCGGTCTCTTCCCCGAACGTCTGTCGTGGTGACACTGAGGCGCCTGTCGTGGGAGCCTGCTCAGGAGTTGGCGCTGCCTCATGGTGAGATCGTCGGCGCTTTTTCGAGGGATCCATATTCACTGGCATAGCAACTCCTCGCGTCTGCTTGATAGTCTCCTACCGTTGTGAGTGACTTGTCAATCAGCGAGAGCCGCCTGATTGACCAGAAACAGGACGGCTGCTAGAGTCCAGCCCTATGCTCGATGCGCGGGTCTGGTGGCCGCTATTTCCGCTGCTGTTGCTAGTCGCGATTGTGTGCCTGACCTGGGCGCTCGTGGTCGTAGTCCGACGAGGGGAGCAGGGGAAAGGACGCTGGCTGCAGATCGGTGCATTCTCCTGTTATTTCCTGGCTGCGCTCTCAGCAGTCGCCAGCGAGCGAGGGATCGTTTCAGCCCACCTGCATCGGCCTTTTTCGATCATGACTCAACTCTGCCTTCTGCTTGCGGTGATCCATTACTGGAAATCCAGCCATCGATCGTTGCTCTGGCTGAATGCCGTCGCTTGGGCGGGCATTCTGGCTGATGCGAGTCTGCATTACCTCGTTGTTCGCCACTGAGATGCCTATCCTTTGAATCGATCAGAACAGCTCGCCTGCCACTGTATCGGCGTAGCGTTGCCCCAAGGATGTGAGTCGCACCCGATCAGCCTCCGATTCAAGCAATCCCTTTGTAACGAGATCATTGACCCTGTGGCGTTGTTCTGGGCCGTCAATGGTGTTTAACGGAACACCACGAAGGAGGCGCAGGCCAAACACAAGGGCGTCCCGTTGCCGTTCGGAAGCCGAGAGGATGGTACGCTCTGCAACCGGCAAGCAGTGCTTGTCCAACATGTCTACATAGGCTGCCAGGTCAGCAATATTGCCGAACCGGACACCACCCACATAGGACTGGGCACTCGGGCCCAGTCCGAGATAGTCGCGATCGGTCCAGTACAACAGATTATGACGACAGGCTGCTCCCGGCTTGGCGTAATTGGAGATCTCGTATCGGATGAATCCCGCTTTGGTGAGGAGCGTTTCGGCTGCTGACTCCATATCGACCTGAAGTGCATCATCCGGCTTCAACGCAAGATCCCGTGCAATGTCCTGCGCGAGCCTCGTTCCTTCTTCAATCGTCAGGGCGTAGCAGGATACGTGCGATGGGTCAAGCGTGAGCAATAACTGGAGGGTCTTTGTCCAAGCCTCGAGCGATTGACCGGGGAGTCCGTACATGAGGTCGAGATTGATATTCGTAAAGCCGGCTGCACGTGCAGCTGCAACTGCGGTTCCCGTGTCCCGGACACTTCCGGGACGTCCTATGGGAGCAAAGTCTTGGTCGTCCATGGATTCCGCGCCGAAGCTGATGCGATTGAATCCTGCCTTGGCCAACAGGCTGAGGTCTTTAGCCGTGATGGTAGACGGGTGGGCTTCCACCGTGACTTCCGCGGTTGTGTTTGATGGCCATGTGGTTTGAATCAGTTCAAGAAGCGCGACCAGTTGGCTTGCAGGAAGCACTGTCGGCGTCCCGCCACCGAAGTAGACGCTCTGCAGAGCTCGTTCGGCGAACAGGCCTTGTTGGCGATAGAGATCAATCTCACGCGTGAGAGCGGAACAGAAGGCCTCAATCCGATCTTTCCGGCCTATTTCGAGATAGAAGGCGCAGAAATGGCAACGTTGACGGCAGAAGGGAACATGGATGTAAAGGCCAATCTCTCGTGCTGGCGTCATGATCAAATAGAAAACGGGAGCGACTTCGAGAAATCTCGGGCCAGGACGACTTCGATCTCATCCGTCGGCGAGACGCCCCTATTGCGTATATGAGCGGTCCAGCCCTGATGCTTGCGGAGTGACTCAAAAACGAGCCTGATCATCTGTGGTTTGATGTGAACCTCCCACTCTTGGACCCAGGCTTTACCGTCTTCTTCGCCCTCATAGTCATCAGGAAACGAGGCTTCGAGGGTGAATTGCAGAGCAAAGGTTTGTTCTTCTTGATACATATAGGCTCCTGTCATTGCGATCCGGCCGGCACGATCTTATAATGTGCCTTACTAGAAGGAATGTTGCTTATGCCTATCTTCGAATATGTCTGTCAGGAATGCAATCATCGCTTCGAGCTGCTGATTCAAGGTTCGGCGAAAGCTGCGTGCCCTCAATGTAAAGCCACGAAACTGGAGAAGCAGTTTTCTGCCTTTGGTGTCGGTGCCACCGACGGATGGCCCACACCTGGAGGCGGAGGGGCCTGTGGGAGTTGCGGCGATCCCCGCGGGCCAGGCGCCTGCTCAATGAACTGACATCGATGTCCGAATCCAGCGAGACGGCGTTGTCCCAGGCGATCGCCACGGTTTCCCAATCCGATCCTATTATCAAGCTGCTCCAGCAAGTTAGGCTGGGGCGCATGAAACCGACTGATGCCGGGTTGTGTGCGGTCATGGAATCCTGGATTGGAACCTATCGGAAAGTCATAGAGACGATGCCGCTGAGTCGGCCGGCAATGCTGCGGCTCGACCCTCGGCCACGCATCGATCTCCTGATCGAAGCCGGTGTTCTTGGTCCTTCCAATGAAGCAGGGCAGTCCTTGCGCAGAAGCTTTGAAAAGCGATTGGCTGAAACACCGTTCGACTGACCCGGCAACAATCTCCCTGGTCATCTGTGCCGCTGCTCTTGCGTGTCTGTTCACGATTCCCACAGCGCTTTTCGGAGAAGAATCTCCCGGTATAAAGCCGCTTCTTGCCGTCCATCTCAGCGAGGTCCGCAAGCAACTTTCTCCAGGCACTCGTGTGCTTATTGATGCCGCTTCCATCGAACAGTTCCTTCGCGACATAGACGGTGCGCCGCCCGATTGGGCGATGGTGTATGGGCATGGTCATCACGATCCTGGCCATGACGAGAGGTTGTTCACGCTGAACCGAGAACGGGATGCCAAACGAGAAGGAAAAGAAGCGCTTCACTGGCGGATCGCATTTGTGTGGAGCGGGGAACTGTCAAGAATCGACCCCGAAAGCGGTGGATTCCCCGTGGTCCTTGGGCCCCGATTTACCTCAACCAGCTGGGGCCAGGTCCGCTTCAAATACGACGATCTGCCCGGCAACCTGATCGCACTTCCCTCTCCTCCTCAGCGCGAGATTCTGCTTCAGAGAATGAGTCAAGGACAGTCAATTGAGATTGATGTTGTCATGGTGGGTACGCTCATCCCCGAAGAGTCGATCTTGTATGACTTTTCTCATGATCAGGAAGGCCTTGGTTTGATCATGCCCGTGGTTCGCGTCCAAGAAGTTGTCTATCTACTTTCTCCCGCCCATCCTACTCGGTAAGCTATAAATCACTTAAGTTGTCTTCTGCCGACGCTACTCGCTAGTACCTGTCGGACCTTTTCATACAGCCATGGGCCGATTCTGAACGGCTTGTAGGCTCAGCTGTTCGCAGAGACCTGTAGGCTTCAGGAGGCATGGGCCTTGTGTATCGGTGTGTAAGTTATCCGATTTCCCAACAGGTTAGGCCGGGAATGGGGTGAGTTTTGTTCCAAGGTATCGGTCTTGCTCAATACTAACCACGTGAATATGCACAGGACCTCAGGATGCTTTGTAAGGAGGTCATCCATGACCGGAACAATGAAAAGTTGTAATACGAAGACGGCTTATCAGGTCGTAGTCGTAATGGAGAAGGGCGTGATGGAGAAGGCATTGCGATGGGCGGTACTCCTCATGGGGGTGCAGTGCTTGGCGTGGTCGATCATGTCAGCGACGGCGACAGTGGTGCATGGAGGCACCCCTCAGCTTGTTTCTGATTCAGCTGCTCCCCAGAAACATTCGCTTCTCCGGCCTCAGCGAGGCGGTGATGGAATGATGTCGGCACCAAGCGGTGCAGTGAAGGCACCGAGCGCAAAAGAGGTTTCCAAGAAAAAGTCTCTGAAGAAGTCGCCCCAGTCGCCTGCCAAAATGGCGACATCAGAGGGCATGATGAGTTCGATCTCGGGCGGAACAGCCCAGATTGAATCCCCTGTGGGAACAGGCGATGCCTCGGGCGGCGTTCCTGCACGGGCGGATTCTTCGAAAAATTCGGGAATGGCCAGCACCTCAAGCACGATGCCTTCTGTTCCCGCTTCTACAGGCAGCATGAGCACCGTCAGGTCTGGATTGGTCGGAGCAGCTGCACCGGTGGCAGCGCCAACCATGGGGACGGACAATAGCGGAGTAGTCGGCAGCCCGCCACCTCAAGCGACTTCGAAAAATGTTCAGCGACTGTTGCGCGAACTGCCGGGCCTGTCCGGGGTGCTAACAGCTCCACGGCCTCCTGTACCGCCTGACACAATCGCGGCACCAGCTCCGCCACTCGGTCCGCCGCCATCCGGTTTGCCGGTACCTCCAGCCAATTGGTTTGGCTATCACGTTCTCAATCGGGTCACATATGGAGGAACTGCCAATCAGCTCAATGCCGTTTCTCATATGAATGCGGCGCAGGCGGATGCCTGGGCGAATCGCTTCATGAAGGAGCAACTAGGGTTGGATCCGAATCTACCCTGGCCCACCAATCTGCATTCGACGTCTCCGCTGCCATCAGCGATCCCGATTATCGACAGCGACACGGACGTTCTCCTTGCACAAGATAAGGCTGACTGGCGCGTCCATGAAGACGACGCGAGCCTGCTGGTGCCGGACTTGAGCCAGCTTCAGGACCATGACCTGATCCGAAAGATGCTCAGCCGCAGGCAGCTCCTCGAAAAGATGGTGTACTTCTGGGACAACCACTTCAATACGGATTACCGGTCCCACTTTTCAGGACAGTATGAGATCTATGAGAACGAGACGTTTCGCTCCCTGGCCCTCGGGAAGTTTGTCGATCTCTTGACGGCCAGCGGAAAAAGCTCCGCCATGATGGTGTACTTGAACACCGATGTGAACGTGAAGGAAAGCCCGAACGAAAACTATGCGCGCGAAGTGCTCGAACTCCACACGCTCGGAGTAGATGATCTAGGCAGACCGGCTGGGTACACGCAGACCGACATCGTGGAAGCGGCAAAGACACTGACCGGCTGGGATACGCCCAGTGGACCGCGGCCTGGATTTCGATTCGTCTCCAGCCGCCATAGCTCTGGTTCTAAACAGGTTCTGGGGCAGACCATTTCGTTTGACGGCGTGGGGCCTGGCGAGGGCGAGCGGCTTCTGCAGATAGCCGCAGCCCATCCGTCGACGGCTCGGCACATCGCGAAGAAACTCTGTGAATACTTTGTGAGCGAAACACCATCGCCGGCCTTGATCACGGAAGTGGCGTCGGTGTTTGTCGACTCCGGCGGAGATATCAAGAAAGTCCTGATCGCGATCTTCACATCGCCGGACTTCCGCAACGTGGCGAGCTATCGAAGTCTGGTAAAAACTCCGTTGGAATTCGTCGTGGGGCTCCATCGCAATCTCGGTGTGTGGTCTTCGCGAGATCCGTTCCGGTCGCGTCTGACGAGAAGCGGGCAGGGACTTTACGAAATGCCGCCACCGACGGGGTATAAGGAGAAGTCGGATCATTGGCTGAGCACCCATGTGCTGTTTAACGAAGCAGGAATGGCCTATGAAGCGACGATTCCTGGGTTTGGATCGACCATTAGATATGGGTCGGACACGACGGGAGGCTTGACTCGAGTGTGGTTGAGGAATCTCGGTCTGAGGACGGAAGAAGAGATCCTCGGATTCTTGTTGAATCTCACGACTGATCGGCAGGTGACAGCGACGGAGTACCAGATTTATCTCACCACGCTGCGAAGCGCAGGAGGTACGTTCAGCCTCGACAATTCCAATGTGGAAGGGCCGCTTGACCGGACCTTGGCAAGTATTCTGGCGAATCCACGGTATCTCTATCAATAAGACTGCAAAGATCGAGGAGTACTGATCATGGCACATTGTCATTGCTGTTCTACAGCGTTCCAGAACGTCTCACGCCGAACCGTGCTCAAGCGTGCCGCAGGAATGGCTGCCACAGCCTTTGCCGCGAATATGTTTCCTTTGGACTTTCTGTTTCCAGGCACGGCCAGGGCAGCAACCAACGCAGGGAAAACGTTGATTGTGGTGTTTCAGCGGGGTGGAAACGACGGACTGAATACTATCGTGCCTTATACGGACCCGCAGTATTATGTGGTTCGCCCCCGCTCCACGAACGGAGGTATTGGCATCCTCCCGCCAGGATCGGGAGACGGATCGGGAATTGATTTGCCTGGAACCGGCTTCGCCATGCATCCTTCGATTCAGTCCCTCTTCCCCTTATTCAGCAGCAACCGTTTGGCGATTGTGACGACGGCAGGATTCATCGGCAGTACCCAATCGCACTTTACGGATCAGGATACGATCGAACACGGGTTCTTCCAGCTTCGAGATGGATGGCTGAATCGTTACTTGGCAGCTGTGCCTTCCGCCGGGACTCAAACTTTGCGGGCTGCGGCAATAGGTGACGATGTGGCGAAGGCACTGCGTGGAGCGGTCCTCGTTCCCTCCATGACGGATCTAGCCGCGGTGAGCTTTTCTCGGCTCGGCAGTTCAAAGGCCATGCTGGATGCTAATTTTCGAGCGATCTACGCTCAAGATCCTGCCTCAACGACCACTAATCCGGCACGAACCGCGGTCCATGCGCTCGGTCCGGAAATGTTGAACCGCGTTGCGGCCATCGAAAGCATCGGTCCGGCAGCGCCTCAGAACGGGGCGGTCTATCCCAACAGTACGTTTGGCCGCGAGATGCGGGATCTGGCCCATATCATTCGATCGGGACTTGGGTTGGAAGTGGCAACGGTCGATATCGGTGGTTGGGACACGCATGATGATCAGGGGGCCGGAGGCACGGCTGCAAATAGGCAGGCGGGACGCCTCGCCGATTTTGCCAACGGGATCCGGGCGCTCGTCGATGACCTCGGGCCGTTGATGAATAACGTGGTGCTCCTTACCTGCACGGAATTTGGCCGAACAGTCCGTCAGAATGCCAGCGGGGGAACTGATCACGGAAAAGCCTCGACCTGGTTTCTCATCGGTGGTTCCGTTAAAGGGGGCCTCTATCACGGAGCCGTTGGTTGGCCTGCCTCGCTCGCCGATGCCAATCTCGACAACGGACGTTACATTCCGGCAAGAGTAGAATTTCGAGACATCTTTGGGGATGTGCTGACAAAACACTTTGGGACAAGTACTGCAGAGCTAAGCGCGGTGTTGCCCGGACATACGTATACTCCCGTTGGCCTATTTGTCTGAAGTGAGAATTTGAAAACTGTCACAGAGGCGAGATGGGCTGTCTCCAACATAACCTGTCGGTCAACGGGACAATGCCGGCTCCAGGTTAGTACGCATCTTTGGCACAACGGAATCCGGTTCCGCTAGGACGGCTGTCCATCGTTCCCCAATCACGATCACTGGTTCGGAGACTGATCGCGGGCTTGAGCCACGAGCCGCCGCGCATGGTTTTGATCGCACCTCGAGTTGGGCCCGGAGGATCCGCGAGAGGCGCATTTCTATAGTAATTGGGGTCGAACCAGTCTGCGACCCATTCGGCTGCATTTCCTGCCATATCGAGCGTGCCGTAAGGACTGGCTCCTTGAGGAAAGCTGCCGACCGGCATGGTCAAGACTTCTCCTCTGATCCCGTGCTCCCGTGAAAGTCGTGCGCCTTCACCATTGATCCAGAAAGCGTCCCAGTCTGCTCCACTCTGAAAATCAATCCTGCGCTTGGCCCAGTAGCTGGCGCTGTTTGCTTTTGTGAAGTCCCACTCATTTCCCCAAGGGTAGCGCCGCCCATCCGTGCCGCGCGCAGCCTTTTCCCATTCGGCTTCGGTGGGAAGACGTTTGCCGGTCCAGCGACAATAGGCACCGGCATCGTCCCAGCTGACGTTGACGACGGGATGGTCTTCGATGCCGGATAAAGGTTGATTATTTTCCCACAGCGTCCGAGCCGGATTGGAATTCTCCGGAGGCCGGTGGCCCGTAGCTTGTATAAAAGCAGCGTAGGCACGGTTGGTGACTTCAAGGCGGTCGAGAAGAAAACCGCTGAGATACACCCGTCGTTCCGGATGTTCATCGGGCAAGCCATCCGCTCCCTCAGGCGTCCCCATTGTAAACTCTCCGGCAGGGATCATGACCATCTCTGTGAGAATTTCTGAGCCGACAACTGATGGCTGTTGGCTGATGGCGAGAAGGATCAGGAATGGGAAGAAGGCACGATACACCTTAGGGTTTCTTGATGGTGCACGCCTTAGCGACAGCATCGCGGTATTGGAGCCAAAGTGAAAGGCTTTTTTTGATGTTGGCAAGGACCGATCGCTGAAGCGCCGGCGTTGTGTAATTGACGACCATGTCATAGGCGTCATGACGGTGTCCTGTTTCGACCAGCTGGTGGGCGCGAATCAGATCCATGCGATCAGCTGAGAGGCCATGGTGCCGAACGAGCGGATGGTTTTGGATCACCATCTCGATATCTTCTGCGCTCTTAGGCTTAGACGGTTCATGTATTTCTTTTCGATCCTTCACGCTGCCTTCGACAAAAATCGTCAGGGTGGCGGCACCCATGACCCAATGGCGGTGGTTCGACATCTGGTCGAGCCATGCGCGATAGATTCGGCTGGCGGGCAGGGGCCGGACCTGCTCGAAGTCCTCGGCGCCAAATCCCAATCCTTCCATCATCGACAGAAAGAGTTCCGGGTGAGATTTTCCAAGAGAGAGGCCGCCCGTGTCTTCCTCATAGATGTTCTCGGCCAACATGCGGCGGACGGAAGGGGGAGGATTTTTCCCATGGATGCGTGCGAGGAAAACGGGGAAGTCTCGGACGTACACGACATACTCTTGCTGGAAGTGAATCTTCAGTTGTTCTTTCGTAAGACGGCCCGTGGCGAAGTGCTCCCAGGCCCAGTGATGCTTCCCGTCCATCACATGGAGGAGAGCTTCGAGAAATCGAGATTGTGTCATGCGCGTGGTCATTGCATCTTGCCTTCTTGGCCAGGGCGTCGTTACAATTTATTGTGTGGAGGAAACAGCCAATGAATCCGATAACGGTCCAAAATCCGGATGAAATCTTAAACCTGCTGGCCGACGTGACCCTCCGAGGGACGGGCTTTACGACTGAATCCCTCCTCGACTACGTTCTAGAAGAAGGATTTACGGAGCCGATTTTCCTTAATGCCAGCGGTGAAGATCCCACCGCCTTCTACAAAGGGCAGCCAAATGCCTGGGCGATTTATCAGGTCCGTGAATGGAAGCGCGTGCTCACGATTTCCGGTGGCCCAGGCCGGGAACGGCATGCGCGAATTACGGAAACGCCGTAGCTAGTTTCTGAGTGTAAAGGGATGGGCGGGAAAGTGCAATCAATCGGCAGGTTTTTAGAGCGAACGAAAGGACGGTCATCGGTGGGTCGCATATGCAGATGATTCATCTTACCAGCGCACAAGGCGTAGGCGAGTTGGCCATCATCAAGAGCCTGCTCGACGGCAATCGCATTGCGTACGTGATCCACGGCGAACATGTCAGCAGTCTCTATCCAGGGGTACCCTTCTTCCTAAGCCGAGTAATGGTCCACGTGTCCGATCAAACCCGCGCAGCAATTCTCCTCAGCAGGCTCAGGCTCTCGATCCGGGAAACATCAGCCTAAATCGTCCCACTCCAAAGTTACGTGCCTTTCGCAATGATCGGACAAGATTGATCAAGGCTAGAATTTGGGGTGCGGTTTCTCGGTAGGGAAGTCTCGAGAGTGGCGTTCGCCGGCACCTTCGTACCATCCCCCAATGAGTGAGCCTTCTTCAAAGTATAGGTAACGGTGTTTCACGACTGCCGCGCTTTCCCAGTCTTCAAAAATCCATTCTTCCCTGCGGAGTCCATCTTTGGTAAAGGATGTATTGATAGTCTGCGGCCCACCCCAGGATTGCAGGACTTGATCTTTTGTCATGCCGACCATGACACGATGCTGTTCGATGTGTTTCTGAAAGTCCGGGTCGCGAAAGTGGACGATCATGGGCCAGGCCACCATTAAGAAGAAAAAGACTGCGAGGCCTGCATAGATTGCCACGCGCACCGGCTTGCGTCGAATGAACGAGGAATCTTCTACGGGCGGTTCTGTCTGGGATTGTTCCATAGGTTCAGCTGTCTTGACGGGCGCGCGCATGCTAACGAAGGGGAAATGGGGGAGTCAAGGAGCGAACAGGGTTGTCCTGGAAAATCAGATAGATAGGACGAAGAGCTATACTTTCATTGGAGAAGTTTTTAGCAGCCATTGAAGCCAGAACAATGAAACACTCTCAGAAGTTCCACATGATGCTGCGGACGGTGCTCGCCCTATTGATCGTTGGGATAGTATGGATTGTTCCCAAGGCCGAGGCAACGACCATTTATTCCTATATCGATGACAAGGGGAATCCGGTCTATACCGATGCGCCCGAAACCATCCCGGAAAAGTACCGAGCAAAAGCAAAAACGCATGAGCAACCGAATCCAAAAACAACGGCTCCTTCGCTCGTGCAGTCAGTGCAGCAGACGGTCAAAGAGCAGGCCAAGAATTTTGGATTCAAGATGCCGTCGTTTCAGGTCGACATGGAAGGCTTCAACCCGACCCAGTCAAAAATTCTTACCTATGCCGGAGCGCTGGCAGTGGTGCTGCTACTGATGATGTACATCAGCAAAAGCCAGCTGGTGCGGATGTTGGGGTTCTGCCTGCTGGTCGTGGTAGGGATCGGGGCTCCGGTACTCATGTATGTGAGCGATGGTGGCCCGATGGACGCTATGAAGAAAAAAGCCACCTCGTCAGGGCAAGCCCAACAGGATCGTCTCCAGCAAGCCCCACAGTAAGTCTCCTCGCCTTCTAAAAGGGATTCACATTATCCGCTACTCAGCGTACTTGGGCACTGGTATAGGTTTGACTGGTGATGTCGGAGCGGCGGACTGTTGTGCGAATTCGCTGGAGTAGGGATTGAGGATAGGCTCGTGGGTATGCTGCTGTCGAAGTTTCACCAGCTGGAGGCTCTGCGTACCAATCTCGACCCGGTCGATCAAGGCTTTTGTCGTAAGCCGATCGGGGAGCCCTTGCAACGAGAACAATTGGTAGCTCAGTGTCCAGTCCAGTTGGTCTTTCCCTTTCTCCTTCGTGATGAAACGGGCTGCCGGTGAAGGCATTCCTTTGAACAACAGCACCCAGATGTTGGATCGAAAGGCGGGACTAGCTGGGTCGACTGAGGGACGAAACTCAGGAATCAATGACGGAAGTTGGGTGATCGGCACGGCCGGGGAAAATTCGATGTCGACCAGCCGCACAAACAAAGGCCGGTTCTCATTCGAATCGTTCGGGTCGACCGTGTAACTGAATGAATAGCGGACATCGAAGCCGCTACGCTTGAATGTGTAGACATCCTCTCCGTTTTCGGGCGACACCAACTTGCTAAAGTATTTTGACCAGTCGGTGATCGGGTAATAGGTGAAGACTCGCAGGGCGGATTTGCGATCGCGTACCGCCTGCGGCATGCCGAGTTTGTCGTGCAACTCTTGTTGCGTGAGGCCCAAAAATCCGTCTTCGAAATAAGGCGCCGCGTGGAGATTCAACGGAAATGTCCAGGGGAGAAGGAATAAAAGAACGGCAGTGAGAACAGCTGACCTTGCAATGTGACGCTGCAACAGATTCCTCCTCATGATCGAAGCCATGGTATCGACGCACCCGAATCGATGTCAAGGAAGCCGCTGTCGGCTTGCTGGCTCATACTGCTTCCAGTATGATCGCGAGCAGGTTAGGGTGGTTCGTAGGAGGACATTGAGTTGACTGCGCAGATAACGAATGCCCCTTCAATAGAGGCGCTGCTCAAGGAGCGCATTCTGATCCTCGATGGGGCGATGGGGACGATGATCCAGCAGCGGAAGCTGGACGAGGCCTCGTTCCGCGGCGAGCAGTTCAAGGATTGGAAGAAGGACCTGAAGGGTCACAACGATCTCTTGAATCTCACCCAGCCAGCGATCATCGAGGATATCCATCGCCAGTACCTCGAAGCCGGGGCCGACATTGTCGAGACCAACACCTTCAACTCCCAAGCTATCTCGCTGGCTGACTACCACATGGAATCCTTGGGGTATGAGCTGTCCAAGGCCGGGGCAGAATGTGCCAGGCGCGCAGTTGAAAAAGTGCAAGCTGCCCAGCCAGGCCGCCGTTGCTTCGTCGCAGGAGCGATCGGACCGACGACGAAGACATCTTCCATCTCGACGGACGTGAATAATCCGGCTTCGCGGGGGACGACCTATGAAGAACTGGTTGCGGCCTACAGTGAGCAGGTGCGCGGGTTGTTGGATGGCGGCGTCGATCTCCTTCTGGTAGAGACGATCTTCGACACCTTGAACGCCAAGGCCGCGTTCTTCGCTATGCAACAGGCCTTTGCTTCGGGTGCCCGTCGCGTGCCGATCATGGCCTCCGTGACGTTCATTCAAGCCGGCAGCAACCGAGGGGTGACAGGTCAGACCGTCGAGGCCTTCTGGAATTCCATCTCGCATGTCCCGTTACTCAGCGTGGGAATGAATTGTGCGCTGGGTCCCAAAGAGATGCGTCCGCTGATCGAGGAGCTGTCCCGGATTGCACCGATTTATGTCAGCGCGCATCCGAACGCGGGACTTCCCAATCCATTGTTGCCCACGGGATTCCCTGAGACGCCTGAGAGTCTGGCCCCGCAACTCCATGATTGGGCACAACAGGGTTGGTTGAATATTGTCGGCGGCTGTTGTGGAACGACACCGGATCACATCAAATTGATCGCAAACACAGTTCGCGGTCTTCCGCCGAGAATGATCCCAGCCGTCGAACCATACACGCGGCTTAGCGGGTTGGAAGCGGTGACGATCCGTCCTGAATCGAACTTCGTGAATATCGGCGAACGTACGAACGTGACGGGATCTCCAGCCTTCGCCAAACTGATTCTCGCCGGCGACTATGAAGCGGCTCTGTCGGTAGCTCGCCAGCAAGTAGAGGGGGGCGCGCAGATTATTGACATCAACATGGACGAGGGCATGCTGGACTCCAAGGCGGCGATGGAGAAGTTTCTTCGTCTCATCGCGTCGGAGCCGGATATTTGCAAAGTGCCCATCATGGTCGACAGCTCGAAGTGGGAGGTGCTGGAGACAGGTCTCAAGCAGATTCAAGGGAAGGCGATCGTCAACAGCATCAGTCTCAAAGAGGGTGAAAAGAAGTTCGTTGAACAGGCGACGTTGGTCCGTCGGTACGGCGCAGCCGTCGTCGTGATGGCGTTTGACGAACGCGGTCAAGCAGACACGTTTGAGCGCAAGGTCGAAGTCTGCGCCAGATCCTACAAGATTCTGACGGAGCAAGTGGGCTTTCCGCCGACCGATATTATCTTCGATCCCAATATCCTGACTGTGGCGACGGGGATTGAGGAGCACAATAACTACGGAGTGAATTTCATCGAGGCGACCCGTTGGATCAAGAAGAGCCTGCCGGGCACCAAAGTCAGCGGCGGCATCAGCAACATCTCCTTCTCGTTCCGTGGGAACACTTTGGTCCGTGAAGCGATGCACGCGGCGTTTCTCTATCACGCGATCAAGGCCGGTCTTGACATGGGGATCGTTAATGCCGGCCAGCTCGCCGTTTACGAAGAGATTCCTAAAGATTTGCGTGAACTTGTCGAAGATGTGCTGCTGAATCGGAGGCCAGATGCCACTGAGCGATTGGTGAACTTTGCCGAAACGGTGAAGCAGAAAGGGAAGGCCGTCGCAAAGGACGACGAATGGCGCAAGGGTACGGTGGAGGAACGGCTGTCACACGCTCTTGTGAAAGGCATCACTGACTACATCGATCAGGATACGGAAGAGGCTCGTCAGAAATATCCGAAGCCGCTCTCTGTGATCGAAGGTCCCTTGATGGCCGGCATGAACATCGTGGGGGATCTATTCGGTTCTGGCAAGATGTTTCTCCCCCAAGTCGTGAAGAGCGCGCGCGTGATGAAGAAGGCTGTGGCCTATCTGATGCCGTTTATGGAGGAAGAGAAGAAACGGCTGGGTGGATACCAGGCGCAGGGGAAGGTGTTGCTTGCGACCGTCAAGGGTGACGTGCACGACATCGGCAAGAATATCGTCGGAGTGGTGCTGGCCTGCAATAATTATGAGGTCATCGATCTTGGGGTCATGGTGCCCTGCGAGAAACTCCTGGCCACGGCGCGGGAACGAAAAGTCGACATCATCGGGCTGAGCGGCCTCATTACGCCGTCGCTCGATGAGATGGTGCATGTGGCACGTGAGATGACGCGCGAAGGGTGGACGGTCCCGTTGTTGATCGGGGGCGCGACCACGAGTAAGGCCCATACGGCGGTGAAGATCGCCCCATCCTACAACCATGCAACCGTACACGTACTCGATGCCTCCCGCGCGGTCGGTGTGGTCGGCAGTTTGTTGAGTGCCGACATGCAGGCGTCGTTCGCCAAGAAAATCCGCGAGGACTATGATCTGGTCCGCCAGGCGCATCAGGATCGTGGGCCCAAGACATTATCGTCGCTTGCCCAGGCTCGCGCCAACCGGCTCAAGACTGATTGGGCAGCTGTGGACATTCCTCGGCCGGCATTTACCGGCGTCCGCGTGGTCGAGCAGCAGCCGCTGCTGGATCTCGTTCCCTTCATCGATTGGTCTCCCTTCTTTCACACATGGGAGTTGAAGGGACGCTATCCGACCATCTTCGACGATTCGACGGTGGGACCGAAAGCAAAGGACCTGTTTAATGATGCCAACCGTCTGCTGGATCGTATGATCCGCGAGCAGCTGTTGACAGCTAAAGCCGTCTACGGCTTCTTCCCTGCCAATTCAGCAGGCGATGACATCGAGCTCTATCACGATGAAGTGCGAACAAAGGTGCTCACGACATTCCACACGTTGCGCCAGCAATCGGAAAAGCCGCAAGGCCAGCCCAACCTGGCGTTGGCAGATTTTGTTGCGCCGAAGGACTCGAAACGGGCCGACTACATTGGGGCCTTTGCCGTGACAGCTGGAATTGGTGTCGACGAACTCTGCAAACAATTCGATCAAGACCACGACGACTACAATTCCATCATGGTCAAAGCCTTGGCTGACCGGTTGGCCGAAGCCTTTGCTGAGTATCTCCATAAGAAAGTGCGGGAAGAGTGGGGCTACGGCAAGGTGGAGAAACTCACGAACGAGGACCTGATCCGCGAGAAGTATCGAGGCATCCGTCCGGCTCCAGGCTATCCCGCCTGCCCGGACCACACCGAAAAGCGACTACTGTTCGATCTCTTATCAGTGGAAAAGAACGCCGGCATCACGCTCACCGAAAGCTTTGCCATGCTGCCTGCCGCTGCGGTGAGCGGGCTCTATTTCGCCCATCCGGAGGCCAAATACTTTGCCGTCGGAAAGATCGGCAAGGATCAAGTCGAAGACTATGCCCGCCGTAAAGGAATGGACCAACGCCAGATCGAGCGTTGGCTCTCGCCGAATTTAAATTACGACCCTGCCTGAAAGCGTGCCAGGCCTGCTGGCATCTGCTGAGTCAGAAGGGTATAATTCACCCGGCAGTTGGGACCAAGATCGGGGAATGGCGTTCATGAGACGACAATCGGTCACACGCAGCGAGACGATTCTCAGCAAGCTACGACGTCTTCCCGCCGTCAAACAGGCAGAAGTGTTGGACTTCGTCGAATATTTGGCTTCTCGGAAACGGCGAACAACATCACTCCCTTCCGTGTACGGATACAGCGCCCGCTTGGTAAAGCGAAAACGTCTCCCCAAACTCTCGCTTCGAAAGATTGCCGCCATCGTTCACGATGTCAGGCATGTCAAAGGTTGAGCGGGCGGTCTTTGACACCAACATTCTTATTTCAGCCTACCTCTGGCCGGGAACCCCACGGCAGGCGTTAGAGTTCGTGCGTACAGGTGCGGTGGAGTTGGTATCGGCGACACCCGCTGTAGAAGAATTCGTCCGTGTGCTCGGCTATGCCAAGTTCAGACTCTCTCCTAAAGACATCGCTCCCTTTGTCGATGACCTGTTGTCGCTCGTGGAATTAGTCTTGCCTGCGACGGTTGACGAGGTAGCTGACGATCCAACGGACAATCTATTTCTTGGGATCGCGGTCAAGGGAAACTGCCAGGCGATTGTTTCGGGAGATCACCACCTGTTGGATCTGAAACAGTTTCGAGGGATTCGCATCATTACGGCGGCAGAATTTGTGTGCACCGTTCGTCCTCGATAGAATAGACGTTCCATCGCCGTAAAGGGATGGACCTGCGTACGATTGAGCGCTGGCTATCGCCGAATCTGAACTACGAACCTGCCTAACCCGCTTCCCTTGAGCTGACAGCAAAGAACCGGCAGTATTGACGTTTCCGGACTCTTCTACCGAAGTCCCACGCTATTTGGCTATTCCCTCTTCTCACCTCGGTGGCCATTTAGGCTGCTTCGTGACTTGCCGTCAACCCTGTCGTACATTTTCCACTTGAAATCGGCGGATGAAGTGGAGTGTGATGAGGGCCGGTTGCCGGTCATTCGTGGGTTTCATCCATGGCATCACCCCTGTCCGCCGCCAAGATTATGCGTCCACGCACGCACAGGGCCGTTCCTCGCCCTCGACTCTTCGATCTCCTCGATCGGTCATCAGCCGCACTCACCTGGATCAGCGGGCCTCCGGGGGCCGGCAAGACGATGCTGGCGACCAGTTATGTGGATCACCGCAAGTTTCCATGCCTGTGGCTGCGGCTGGATCGGATCGACCACGATCCCTCGTCTTTCTTTCTGCACCTGACCCAGGCGGCCAGAAGCGCCGGGCTTGCCGCTGCGGCGACGGTGCCGGCCTTGACGGCGGAGCAGCTCCCGAGTCTGACGATCTTCGCGCGCCGGTACTTTCGAGAACTGTTTCAGGGCTGTCCGAAGGGGCTCAAGCTGATCTTCGACGATGCGCATGAGGTGCCGGAAAGCAGTCCGGTCGCGGAGCTTCTTGCCGATCTGGCGCAAGAGATTCCACCTGATGCGCGGATGTTGGTGTTGAGCCGCAGCGCGCCACCTGGTTCCCTGGCTCGCGGGGTTGTCAACGGGGAGGTCGATACCATTGAGGCGGAGACGTTGCAGGCGACTGCCGAGGAGACTGAAACCATCCTGACGCAACCGCCCTTTGCGTTGGATCAGGAGACGGCCCATCGCCTGCACAAGACCACGGACGGCTGGATGGCCGGTGTGATCCTATACGCCACGCTTCTCAAGGGAAAGGCGCTGCAGCCAGCGGATCTTTGGCAGAGGGTCCCGCGACTGGTGCGCCACTACTTTGAGACCGAAGTCATCAGAATCCTCGATCCCCCAGACGTCGATCGGCTGATCCGTACGGTCTGGCTGCCCTACCTGACGCCGGCCACCGCCGCGGACCTGGCCGAGTCCGGCCAGGTCCGCGGCCTGTTAGCCCGCTTGGCTCGGCAGAGCTTATTTGTGACGGAGCACCAGAAAGCCGGCGTCCTGCAGTATCGCTATCACCCGTTGTTTCAGCGAATCTTGCGGACCCTCGCGGGCGAGCGGCTGTCATCCGCCCGCATCGCCGGCCTCCGTCGGCGATCCGCCGAGGTGCTCGAACAGACCGGCGACGCGGAAGCCGCGCTCGAACTGTGGCTGGACAGCGGCGAGTTTGAGCGGGCGGCTGACCTGCTGACGGAGTTGGCCCCCGTCCTGTTCGGGCAGGTGCGGCTCGCGACGCTTCGACAGTGGTTGGAGGCATTGCCGGAAGAGTTGCCGCATCGCCGCCCCTGGCTGCAGTACTGGGCCGGCATGTGTGACGGGCTGATGGAGCCGGCCAAGGCTCTGTCCTGGTACGAGTCGGCCTATCGGCTGTTTGAACAGAAACAGGACGTGATGGGCATGGCCCTCACCTGTTGTGGCGCGATGGAAGCCGTGAATATCGATTGGCAAGGCTTCCAGCGCCTGGACCGGTGGATCGCCGACTTCGAGCCGCTGTATGAAGCCTGGGCCTGCACCGTGCCGGTGGAACTGGCCCTCCGGGGTGCGGCGGATATGTTGGGCAGTCTGGTCTGGAGACAGCCGTCCCATGGACAGATCGAATGGTGGCTGGAGCGAACGAAAACCTTGATGGAACAGGCCTCGGACTCCGGCGGCCTCAAGACTCCGGCGATCGCTCATGTCCTCTGCTACCTCAACTGGCAAGGGGAACTGGACGAGGCCCAGCGCGTCATAGACCGGTGCAGGGGCAGCTCGACCGGCACGATGCGATCGTTCGCCTGGGAGATTATGGACCACCTCTACCGAGCCGTCTGCCATTGGCATCACGGGCGGCACATGGACTGTGAAGCCGAAGTAGCGCAGGGCTTGGCCATTGCCGACCAATTCGGGATCCATGTCATAGATCACCATATTATGTCTCAAGAGGTCTATGCGTCGCTCCTGGGTGGAGACCTCCGCAAAGCCGATCGCTTACTCAAACGATTTGCCGCGGCCGTGCCTCCCGACAATTCCTTTGCGAGGGGGCATTACCACTTTGTCGCCGCCTGGGCCTCGTGGCTCAAGGGCGAGCTGGCGGAGGCCTGGTGTTTGCTCAAGCAGGCCTATCGAACCGCCGTGGAGAACGGGGCGCCGTTTCCCATGGCGCTGAACCATTTGGGGGCTGCATTGCTCGCCCATGATCGGGGACAGGCCCATGTGGCTGCGGCGCAGATCGGTCGAGCCCTGCAGATCGGCCGCGCGATGCGCAGTCGCATCTTGGAGTCGGTCTGTCTCTTGGCCCGGGCCTACTTTGTGCTGGACCGAGGCGATGTCGGCGGATCGGCGCCGAGGGCCGGCCGGGGAACTCTCTCCTCGCTGAGACGGCGTGCGCTCGACGACCTGACCCGAGGACTGGCCTTGGCTCGGGCCATCAACATGATCGGGTACCCTTGGTGGCATCCCCGCCACATGAGCCGGCTCTGTGCCGTCGCCCTAGCCCATCGCATTGAGGTTCCCTATGTCCAACAACTCATCCGTCGTGCCCGCTTGTCTCCACCGGAATCCACCTTCCATCTCAGCGACTGGCCTTGGCCGATCAAGATCTACACGTTGGGCCGATTTGCCTTGGTGAAAGACGGCAGGGCCGTGACGTTCTCCGGGAAAGCGCAGAAGCGACCGCTGGAACTGCTGAAGGCCTTGATCGCATTCGGTGGGCGAGACGTGAGCGAGGCCAAGGTGATGGAGGCGCTCTGGCCGGAGGCCGACGGCGACGCAGCGGCAGCGTCCTTTAAGATGGCGTTGAAACGATTGAGGGATTTACTCGGACATGCGGACGCCGTGACACTGACGAATCGGAAACTCACAGTGAATCCCGTTCTCTGTTGGGTCGATGCGTGGGCGTTCGAGCGTGAAATGGGTGACCAGCGGGATGTCGTTCTGGTGCAACGAGCCGTGATTCTGTATCGCGGGCCTTTCTTAGGCAATGAAGAGGCGGAATGGTCGCTGTCGTTACGTGAACGGCTACGGGCAAAATTCCTGGGCGCTGTGAGCTTTCTGGGAAAACAGCTGGAGGAGCGGAAGCAATGGACCGCCGCAGTGGAACTGTACCAGCGCGGGCTCTCGGTGGACGACCTGGCCGAAGAGTTCTACCAGCGGCTCATGATTTGTCATGATAAACTTGGCCAGCGCGCCGAGACTCTGACCACCTACCGACGCTGCAAGAAAACGCTTCAGACCTATTTGGGGATCACGCCCTCCGCTGCAACGGAAACGCTCTATCGGTCTTTCACCGCCTGATCGGGGCGTTGCCATTTCTCTTGCTTGTTCTTCCTCTTTTTCACAAACCCCCTCCATCCGTTACCCATCCGTTACTTCCCTGCGCGTAGAATCCTTCCCCATGAAGATGCCGTGTTTCGTCGTTCGTATTTCGTGAATAGCACGATGCGCTTCACGGATTCGACCATCAGCCATTAGCTCTTGAGCATTCAATGGAAAGCTACATCATCCGCATCTATCGGCGTGATCAAAAGCGGAGCACGAAGGTCGAGGGGGGTGGTGGAGCAGGTCGGAAAGCAGTAGCGGATGGCCTTCCGCAATCTGGGCGAACTGGTGCGTATCTTCAATTTCGCAAAGAAACGTACAAGTCGTCCGAGCGTTGAGACAGGTCAAGATAGCCGGGTGAGACGAACTCCGGTCACAGACAGAGAGCGATAGGACAAGAAAAAGCGTTGGAGGGGAAAGCCGTGCAGAAGGCCATCAACCAGGAGGAAACAGTCATGCGGACTATAAAGACTATCATTCATGCGTGTGCGATGGGGGTCGCGCTCTGCGCGATTGTTGCCTGTAGTTCCGATGGCGATAGCGGAGGCGGAGGGGGCGGGCCGGCTGCGGCCACGGTAAGCGGCACGGCTAGCTCGCCGGGCGGGTTGTTGGCGAAGGCCGCGCCGACGAAGCTGCAGCGGTTCTTTGCCGCTCTCCTGCCGACCGACGCCTGGGCGCAAGCCATCGGCGGGTTCGCGCCTGTTCCGAACGCCAATGTGTTCTTGGTTCGGATCACCAATGCCGGTGTGCCGACCGGGACACCACTCATCTTGGCCCAGACCACAACCAACGCGGCGGGACAATACACGCTTACGTTGCCGCCTGGCGTCACGCCGGCGAGCGATCTGATTGTCCAGGTGACGAACGCAGCCACGCCGCAGCCGATTCCCACCGCCGGGACGCAGAATGCCCCGGCCACGCAGGCCACGGTCAATGTAGATCCGGTGAGCGAGGAAGTGTTGCAGGAAGTCATTGCATTTCTGGGGGCGAATCCGGCCAACACGCTGGCGGATTTTTCCGCGTTTGAACTGTCGGAATTGCAACGGGTGATCAATGCCGCAGTGGCGGCAAACCCTAGCCTGGTGGGAGCGACGGCGGCCCAAACGATTGCGAACATCCAGACCAGCCTCGCGCCTGCCTTGGCGACGACGATTCCTGTCCTGGCCAGTTCGACGAACTTTCTCACGGTCCTCTCGACGTCCTTGCCGAACGGCCAAGCGAATGTCGCGTACAATCAGCCGATCCTTGCCATTGGCAACCCCGGCGCCTTGAGCTATGCGGTGGTAGGCGGTTTGCCGAGTGGCTTGTCATTGAATAGTACAACGGGCCAGATTACCGGCACGCCGACGGCAGCGGGAACCTTCAATTTCTCGATTCAAGTGAGTCTGCCGACTGCGCCGCCGTCGCCGGTGACGCGTGCGTTGTCGATCACGCTCGCACCTCCAGCCCCAGCGGCTGTGGCATCGCTCACGCCTACGCCACAAACCATTCAAGTCAACACGCAGGGTTCGCTGACGGTGACGCTGAATGTCGCCCAACTCACTGATACGACGGTGACGCTCTCGGCTGTGCCGGGCGGCATCGTGACCTTGCCGGCGGGCAATTCGGTGCAGGTCCTGGCGAATCAGCTCTCGGCTTCGTTCACGATCTCGGCCGGTGCAGTGGCCGGGGCGACGCGAGTCACGGCCACGATCGGGACATCCAGCGCGTCGGCTGATGTGACCGTCAGCCTCACGCCGCCTCCGTCGGGCTGGGTGACGCTGGGCACGCCGGTGGTCACCGGCCAACCGGTGCGTCTGGGCGGGCTGGCGGTGGCGCCGAACGGGCGGGTGGGTGTGGCCTACGTGGTCGGCAGCAGCGGCACGGCTGGACTCGTGGGCGAACTTCGCGTCAGTGAGTGGGACGGCACGAGTTGGACCCCGCTCGGCGGTGCGCTGAACCTGACTGCCGCTGACGGGCCTTCGCTGGCAACGCGATCGATCACCTATGACAGCGCCTCCACGCCGGTCGTGGCCTGGCTTGACCGATTGGCGCCTGCGCGGCCACTGGTCGTCCAGCGTTGGAATAGGAACAGCAGCACCTGGGAGCGGCTCGGCGATCCGCAGTACTCGACGGGCGCTGTGACGAACGATCCGCAGATCGCGATCGATCCGACGAACAACCGACCGATAGTTGTCATCACGGGCGGGGTACATGTCACGGTTCGGGAATGGACCGGTACCGATTGGTCTCCCGCGGGTGCGCAGCTGACGACCTCGCTGAGCAACGCGATTCTGGCCGTGTCCAACGGCGGGCAGCGGTTGCTGGCGCATACGTTCGACGCCGCGCAGATCGGGCCGCCTCCGCCACCGGGGACGCCTACGAGGTCGCTGGCTCGGCTCCTCGCACCAACGGCGGCAGGTCAGTACACGATTGAAGTGACGGGGCCGGTGATCCCCACGTCGTTGCCGGGCTCCGTTCTGTTCATGGACTTCGCCTTGGCCTCGGATGGTCCCTTTACACGTCCCTTCGTGCTGACCGGCGATCTGAGCGTCGGGCCGATGGCCTTGCGCGAGTGGACCGGGTCGGCCTGGGAGTCGATCGGAGGCGATCCCGGTCTGGGCGACTTCAGAGGCAGGGCGCAGTTGCGCGTCACGCCTTTAGGACTGCCGCTGATCGCGTACCGGCAAGGATCGGCGTCGCCGGGCCGCGTCGAGGGCAAGTGGTTTGATGGCATGGCGTGGCAATCGGTCGCGTCGCCGAACGCGGCGTCGGTCGACGTCACCGGCTTTGCGTTAGGCCTCGTCGGCGATGGCCTGCCCTACGTGGCGCTCACGCAGCGCAATCCGACCAGCACTTCGCCGCTCGCGGACGAACTCGTGGTGCGCCACTTTCCGTCTGGCCTCAGGAGATGAGCCGGGAGGGGCTTTCAACGGGTGGGGTGGCGATTGCACCGACATTCCGCCCTTCGCCGCTCGCGTGTTCCTGAATGGCAGCAAGGTCTGCACCGCGTCGTTCGGACCGTAGGGAGGCGCGAGACGGCGCGTCGAGTAGTGGATTCTGTGACTCGACGCGCCGACACGAAGGGCAATGGAACGTGACCGAGTCGGTTGTGCCTTAACCCGATGAGAGGCACTGTCATGCGTCGCACACTCACTCTGGCTCTCGTGCTGATCTGTGGTGTGATGTCCGTATGGTGCCAGGGCGGTCGGCTGGCGCCGATCCGCCCGCAGCTCTTCGGCTTTCACTATCAGCTTCTTCAAAAGGACGTGAACGGGGAATATGATGTGAAATTGGAAGGTCCGAATGGGACGTGCGGCCACCAACACATGGGTATTCACCAGGTCGCAGGATTTCTGCAAGATAAGACCAGCCTGGTCGGGCAGGCGATGAAGGGATCGAACTGCACGGAGAGTTTCATCCTGGACCAGAGCAACCCCAACATCTTCACGAGGACGTTCGATGTGTTCGTCGATCCCAACATGTCAACCGCTATTATGTGACGGTACAAGGGAAGCAGACGGTCTCTAGCCACACGACCAGTCCAACCGGCATTCGCTTCGGTAATCTTGGCCCGGTGGAACTGGGCCAAGAGATGACGACGCTGAACACCGATACCGGCGTGTTGTTCGGCGATGGCGGATGGCTGTGGCTGCCGATCCCATCACCCAACAACCTGTTCTCATTCACGGCGCAATCGCTGGATCGGACTAATCGCTACGGCGACGGGGTGTTCGCGATGGATGCGGATTTCAAAAACTGACCCGGAACGTCACGCTGCCGGCATGATTGGTGGTGGAATAGGTGCCGTTCACGGTGGGGGGGACCAAAGGGGGCTACGGAAAGGGAATCGCCACGCGGAGCCTTGCCGCGGACACGAAGACTTTGAAATCTCGATCGCGCGTGACAAGCGTTGCATCGTGATCGAGACAGGCTTGGGCGATAAGAGTATCGGCAAGTCTCGCTCGGCGGCCGGTGCGGATGACTTTGGCTCGGAGCAGACCAGCCCGTTCCCAGAACCCTTCCATGATCTGGAGCACGGGAAGTTCGAGAATCGTGTGCTTGAGCGTGGAGCTGAGACCGGGGTCGCTTAGCAGTTCCGTCACAGTGACTGAGGAGAGCACGCCCACCTGGTCGACGAGAGCTTGATTGACGAGGTCGACATCCGCGCCGCTGTCTCCCTGCAGATAGGCGATGAGAGAACTGGTATCAAAGCACAGCATCAGTCTTGACGCAGCTCAGCAAGCTTGATTCCGAACTTCACCTTGCCGCGAAGCCGTAGCATACGGGTATAGGCGCCGCCGGCGGCGACCAGTTCGAGCCCGCGTCTGACTGTTGGGGTGACGCCTTCTCCACTCGCTGCGGTGGCGCGCTGTAAGAGATCAGCGGGGACCTCGACCGTCAGCTTTCTGATATTTCGTGCCGCTTTTGCCATGATGTCATTTCCTCATCGTGCGTCACTCACAGACTGGTTTATACCATATGACACACCATGTGTACATATGGTGTATTGGTAAGTGTACTTTGCCGCCATCCAGAGCCAACAAGATTTCAACGTGTCCTAGAAACTCACCCGGAACGTCACGCCGCCGACGTGTTGGGTCGTCTTATAGGTGCCGTTGACGGTGGGATTGGAACTGCCGGTGACGGTGCGCGTGTCGAACACGAGCGCTTGGTAGGAGAGGTCCAGTCCCATGGAGGATTTGGCAAAGAATCCCTTTTCGGTATCGGTGCATGCGATGAAGCCGAAAAACTTCCCGCCGGCGTGGCAGAGAAAGCCGATGCCGACCGAGGCCACGTGCACGTCGTTGTCGGCAAAGGCGGGATCGAAATTGGCATCGGTGACCGGTGTATGCGAGCGGATATAGCCGGTGCGAACGGCGAGATCCCAGGCATGGTTATCCATCAGCCCGAGCCATTTATATTCCGTGCCGACGTTGATCGTGATGGCGTTCTTCCACTGTTGTGGACTGGGAAGGGTGCTGCCGTTTGAGAGGCTCACGCTCGCGTCACGAATCGATTGCCAGCGCACATAATCCAGATCCACCTCAACCTTCCATTCCCGCTCCTGATTGCGCACCAGCCAGTAGGCGACCCCACCGGTCCAGACTTCGGGCAGGCGAATGGACGTAGAGGCGTTGGCGACCAGCGTGCCATTGGCAAGCAGGGCTCCCTTCAACGGTAGCACCGCTTGGCTGCGCCAAACACCGGCAATCGAAAACCGCGACTTGCCTTCTTCTGTGCGCCAAGGGGTATAGAGAAAACTCGCGTTCAGTCCGGCGGTCGTGCCTTTCCCGTTGAGTTCCAGTTCCGTCCCAGCCGGAAAGCCGGAACCGGGCGGCGCTTGAAATCGCCGTTCCGCATGGCCTTCACCCAGCACACCGGTGAAAGTCAGGATGTCGGCGCCAAGACCGACGGAGAACGATTCCGTGACCTTGTAGGCCAGCGTGGGCTTGATCGCGATGAGTGGCAGTTGCGCAAAGGTGATTGCCGTGTTGAACGGCCCGTTCGTGGGATATTTTGCGGCGAAGCCATAGAGATTTTGCACCCCAAGTCCGGCGCTCAGGTCGCCGAGCGCCGAGACCCCCAAGTCTTTCAAGTTCGCCGTGATGAAGATTTGCCCTGGGGGAGGCAAGCCGATGGTCGGTGTCGTATTCGTCGTGGTAACGCCGGTCGGGCTCGTGAACTTGGTGTTGATACTGACGAACTGTGCGCCGCCGGCGGTCTGCACGCCGTGGAGCTGCGTCATGCCGGCGGGATTATAGAAGACGGCTGACGCATTGTCTGCCTGTGCGGCAAACGCATTGCCCTGCCCGATTGCGGCCGCGTCGTGAAAGGGATTGCGAAACCCATCGGCGTAGGCCAAGTCAACCAATGGCACGATGAGTGTGAGCCAGCAGATCAGTAGGGAGAACTGAGGCCGACGCAACATGCACGAGTCTAGCAGATTCTCTACTGAATCTGCTGCTGGAAAATGAAGGTGTTTGGACGTGTTTGCTCGTCTCGACTACACCGCGGGCGAGAGCAAGTCGTCCTCTAATTCCACCATCGCGCTGCGTAGCGCGCTCACGATTTGCCGATACCGCGACTCCGCCCAGGCGTTAAACGACTCTGCATCCGGGAACACGAGGTCCCACGCCTTGGCCGCGTCTAAAAGAAGAAGCTGCGGAGGCTTATTGTGTGCTGGAAAGAAGACAGCCAGGACAGCCGAATTGCCGGTGAGACTGATGTCGGTGAAGATGTGCAGCATGGAGGACGACCGTAAGTCGACTTCCCGCGAGGCGGCCTCAACGATCGGCTGATAGAGGCGATGAAGAAATTGTGACGTGACTTCGTAGGGATTCGCGGGGGTTAATAAGCGGGGGTTCGGTTTCTCGCCAAAGAGGTTTTCGGTCAAATAAGTAGCGGCTTCCCATGTCGGCATGACGCCTGAGGTAACGAGGGCTTCGCAGAGATAGGCGATCCAATTTCTCGTTGCGGTGCGCTTCCGGACCGCAGTTATTTTCTTTGCCATGATGGGCAAAACCCTTTCTTCCATGGTTCCGGTTGTCGTGGAGCACCGAAATTCTGTGCGGGGCTCGCTCTGCCGGTAGGTTAAAGAAGTATATCGAGCAGGGGAAAGACGGTCAACGAATTGCCGCTTATCCGACAATGCGTCCGACTAAGATTCGGGGATCATACCGCGAGGCGAGTGATCGGCATATTGATCGTGGATACGCGTCAGTTCGTCGGTGGAGGCGATGAAGATGTCGAGCAGTTCCGGATCGAAGTGCTCGCCTCGGTGCTTGAGCATGAGTTCAAGCGCGTGGCTGAGGTCGAAGGCCGGCTTGTACACGCGCTGGGTGGTCAGCGCGTCGAAGGCGTCGGCAATCGATGCGATCCGGCCTTCGACGGGAATGGCTTGGCCCTTGAGTCCTCTGGGATAACCGGAGCCGTCGAACCGCTCATGGTGGGTCCAGGCGATGACGGCGGCGACTTTCAGCAACTCCGCATCTGAGCCGCTGAGGATGCGATAGCCGATCTCCGCATGCTGGGCGATGACGTTGAACTCTTCCTGGGTGAACTTCCCCGGTTTCAAGAGAACGTGGTCCGGGGTGCCGATCTTTCCGATGTCGTGCATGGGGCTGGCCGTGCGGATCAAGTCGCACCGTTCAGGCGACATGCCGGACTTGCGCGCGAGCAGTTCGCAATAATGGCTCATGCGTTGAATGTGCTGGGCGGTCGAACTGTCGCGAAACTCCGCGGCAATGGCCAGGCGCTGGATGGTTTCTTCGCGCGACAGGCGCAACTCTTTTTCGCTGCGCTCCAGCCAATCCAGGGCCTGTTGCAAGGCCACGGTTCTGGTCCGCACGATGTCTTCCAGGTTCTCGCGATGGAGGCGGTTTTCCATTTCGAGCCGGCGGCGTCGCAGGGCGTTGGTCACATCGATCAAAACTTCATTCGACTCAAAGGGCTTGATGATATACCCGAAGGCGCCTACGTCGAGGGCGGCGTTGGCCAGGACCGAGCTATCGAGCCCTGTGACCATGATGGCGGCGGTGTGCGGGTGTTCGGCGAGAGTGTTCCGCACGAGATCCATCCCGGATTCTCCTGGCATGTTCACGTCGCACAGCATCAAGGCAAAGGGTTGCTCGTCGAGTTTTTGGCGTGCCTCGCGTGCATCGGAAGCGAAGTCGACGGTATAACCGTGAGTTTGGAGGAGATAACCGATCAGTCGCCTGATCGGCTCCTCATCGTCTACGACCAATATGTTGCGGTTATCGAGAAGCGCTTGGTGTGTGGTCCGATCCTGGAGTGTTTGCATGAGTGTCAGGTGTTTCTTTACGTCGGCAAGGTGGAGGAGTTTGCTACGTGCTCTATCGGCTGATTTGTGTTCGGCTTAAATCGTCAAAGAGTCGCGCAAAGAAATGCACCTTTTGTGCCATTCAGTTCTGCTGGGTGGCGACCGTCTGCCGCGACGTGAAATCGGATTTCCGGAACCCGATCATGCCACGATTCACCACGTCTGGCGAGGTTTTCATCAGTTTGTACTTGCTTGTACAAGAAACAGACGCAAGCCACAGTCCTCCAGTCAAAATTGAAGGGCCTGTACAGATTTAGTCGCTGGTGTTTCCGTCTTTTGTACAGTCTGCATCGATGGGGCTGTTTATGCAGGAACGGCCCGATGAAGATGACACAGCTCGCATGCCGGAGTGGTGACTTATTTGCGCTTTCTCAGGGCCTCCACTATAATCCGATCCTCATTTCAAGAAGGGGAGTTTCAGGATGAGCGGCATTGCGGGATTGGTTCGGTTTGATGGCCGTCGGAAAGACCAAGTGCGTCCGGTTAAAGTAACCCGGAATTTCATTAAACATGCGGAGGGTTCGGTTCTGATTGAAATGGGCGATACCAAAGTCATTTGCACCGCGTCGGTCGAGGAAAAAGTTCCGCCGTTCCTGAAAGGCAAAGGGACCGGATGGGTCACGGCGGAATATTCGATGCTGCCTCGCTCGACCCATGAGCGGTCGCCGCGAGAAGCGGTGAAGGGGAAGCAGGGCGGCAGGACCTTGGAAATTCAACGATTAGTGGGGCGGGCGCTTCGTGCCGTGACCGATATGTCTCAGATTGGAGAACGGTCCATCTGGATCGATTGCGACGTGATTCAAGCCGATGGTGGCACGAGAACAGCGTCGATTACGGGTGCCTTCATTGCCCTGGCTGATGCTTGCACCGTGCTGAAGAAGAAGGACCTGATCAAAAAGCTCCCGCTGACCGACTACCTGGCAGCCGTGAGTGTCGGCAAGGTGGGTGGAGAGGTTATGGTGGATCTCGCCTACACCGAGGATTCGATGGCCGAAGTGGATATGAATTTGGTGATGACCGGACGCGGTCGGTATGTCGAGGTGCAGGGGACGGCGGAACGGACGCCATTTGCGAAACAGGACATGGATGAGTTTCTGGCACTGGGATGGCAGGCGATTCAACGATTGACCGCCATTCAGAAAGATTTGATCGGCGCGCTCGATTAAGGAACCACGGTTGAAAGAGATCGTCCTCGCGACTCGTAATCGTCACAAAGGGGAGGAACTGGCTGCGCTGCTTGGGGATCTGGGTATCCGGATCCGCACGCTTGCCGATTTCCCCAATGCTCCGGAAGTCGACGAAGACGGTACGACCTGTGAGGCCAACGCGATCAAAAAGGCCAGAGAGATCGCTCGGGCAACGGGTGTGACGGCAGTCGCAGATGATACCGGGCTGGAAGTCGATGCGCTGGGCGGTCGGCCGGGCGTGTTGGCGGCTCGGTATGCGGGGGAACATGCGACCTATGAAGATAACTGTCGCAAACTCCTACAGGAACTTGTTGGTGTTCCCCGGCCGAAACGGACAGCGCGGTTTCTCACGGTTGCGGCTATTGCAAATCCCGGAGGAGATGTCCACACGACTGAGGGCAGTCTGGATGGACTGATCACGGAAGAAACCATCGGAGGTCGCGGGTTCGGCTACGATCCTGTGTTTCTGGTACCAGCACTTGGGAAGACGCTGGCCGAATTGGCGCCGGAGGAAAAAAATCGAATCAGTCATCGGGCGAAGGCGTTTTCCAAGATGCGAGAATGGCTAGAGCAACGCCAATCGATCCAGGCGGTGTAGCGTCGGACGTTCAAAAATGTTCCACGCAAGGCCACGGGGAGTGAGGAGCCCGAGGCGAACAAACGACCGAGAACGAAGCCGGAGCCATTTTTCAGCATCCAACGAGTCGGGGCGTAGCGCAGCCCGGTAGCGCGCCTGCTTTGGGAGCAGGATGTCGGAGGTTCAAATCCTCTCGCCCCGACCAACCTCGCTTGCGCGTACTGCCCCTCCAAACCGCACGTCGTGTGGGCCGCGTGGCATTCTTTTCAATATTCTGCCACCTGACATCGCTAACTTGCACCTTTCCTTGCTTCCTTCGTACACTCTCTCGAGAGGGTTCTTATGTTGTTCAGTCATGACTGCCGCTACGCCGTCGTTCTATCCTCTGTCACGCACATGATTGGCTTGTTACCCAAGCTGCCGCTGGCCTGCTGTTCGAGGCTCTGCTTGCTGGCAGCAGTCCTGGTGCTGAGTGTTGGACCAGTGTATGCGGACTGGGCGGCGATCGAGCCCAAATACCAAACGCCAGGATTACAGACCGTGTACATCGATTCAACCACTATCCGCAGAGAGGGGAATCTGACGACTATGAAGATATTAGTCGACTGGAAGTGGATGCAAGGAAGCAGGTCACCCCGTCGATTCTTATCGACGAAAATCACGAAGCAATTCGATTGTGCGGAGAAACGATTTCGGACGCTGGCATCCACGGATTACTATGGCCATATGGGAACCGGCATGACGGTTTACGGGGAAGGATATACCAGCGGCCACTGGGTGGCCCTTGAGCCAGAGGGCGTCAATCAAGGGCTGTGGGAAGCGGCCTGCGGCAGGCCATAGAGCGAGAGTGCGGCGAGACCATTCACAATAAGGGAGGGAGCGATGACTATCACACGCGCGGCATACGTTTTTTCAATTCCTGCATTTCTGGTCGGATTTGGCTTGGGAGGCCTCTCGCTGCATGTTGCTTCGGCCCAGGGACTCTTCGGGCTAAAAACTTCAGTGACCCAAATCGGAAGCGCTCTGGTCGAGATGCAGAAAAACGTGGACGATCTCCAAAAGAATATGAACTCGATCAAGCAGGCCAAAGATCAGCTCGCCTCCTTGTCGCCGACGGGCGGGGATGCCATCAAAAAAGGAAGTGAGTCCATGAAACAGCTGATCCCAGGATTGGGCCAGTAACATAAGAGTTCCTGGAAGCCAAAGGGTTCACCGCCGGACTCGGCCTGCTTGACCGAGCAGCACATTACATGGCACAAAGCGTGACAACGCATAGAGTGCAGCCTGCTTCATGCGCCAGCACTCCCTGAGAATATGAGAACGCGCCCGTAGCTCAGTTGGATAGAGCATCAGCCTTCTAAGCTGAGGGTCGCTGGTTCGATTCCAGCCGGGCGCACCATACGGCATGGAAGATCCATGCAACAACTGCTGCGGCGTCCGATTCTCTTGCCCGGCGGGGCTGTTCTCGTTCAGCCTTCTCGGCGTACGTCAGTGGGTACGCCTGCGTCGTCCTCACTTGCGAACAGTCCCGGCGGGCTTTGGCCTCGAACACCCCGCAATGCTGTCATGAATCGTCCGTGCCGCCGCACTTGACTTGATCCGCCCGCTCACCAGGCGCAGCCTCTCTTCCTTGTCGCCGGCGGATAAATAACTTCTATCATTCCCTAATGAGTCTCCGAGGACGAGGGAAGCCACCGGTAGACATTCAAGAGTCGCGTCCCCTATAGTTCTACCCTCGCATCGGTCTTCCAAGGGCTTGCTATAGCATGCGCCGGATCGTTCGCCCTCGGGTTCTCATCGGCATTCTCCTTGGGCTCGTCGCTCTCTACGCGCTCGTCGGGTTTCTCCTGCTTCCATACCTCATAAGAGCCTACGGGATCCCCGCCGCGGCGGACCGTCTCAATCACCCTATCGTGGTGCGTGAAGTGGCACTCAATCCGTTCACCCTCTCCTTGCGACTGAATGGCCTGGAGGTACAAGAGACCGACCAGACGCCAATCCTTGGATTCGAGGAGTTCTTCGTCAACCTCCGCGCAACGACTCTATTTTTTCAGACCCTGGGATTCGATGAGATTCGTCTGGTCATGCCTTTCGTGGCGGCCAAGGTGAATCGAGAGGGAAAGCTCAATCTGCTTGCCTTGGTTCCACCCTCAGATGACGCGGCTGCGACGCCGCCTGCCCAAACGACGACAAGCGAACCCAAGAAGATGATGCCGGTGGAAATCGGGCTGCTGGAGATCAACCAAGGTATCCTGGAATATAGGGACCAATCCAAGCCGAAGCCCCTCTCGATAGATATTGTGCCTATTCAAATCTTGCTGCGGAACTTTAGCACGATCCAAGGGAGTGAAAACGCCTATGCCTTCACGGCCGAGATCGGAAAGGGTGAAGCGCTGGCGTGGGAAGGCACGATATCGCTGGAACCGGTGGAGTCCGACGGCAGGGTGAGTTTGTCGGGGGTGAAGGCCCGGACGCTGTATCAGGCGGTGCAAGACCAGTTTCAATTCGATGTCCAGCAGGGCGAACTCGGGCTGTCCGCGTTGTATCATTTCGATCTGCGCGGGCAGGCTCCTCGCGCGACGGTGAAGAACGGCAAGATCTCCGTTCGGAATCTTGCGATCGGAGAACGGGGCGGGATGGAGCCGGTCGTCGGAATTCCGGTTTTCGACATTGAGGCAATCCAACTGGATTTGGAGAAGCAGACCATCGATATAGCGAAGATCCACTCTGAGGATGCGCGGTTCGAGGCCTGGATAGATCCGGACGGAGTTTTGAATTACCAACCGCTCTTTACTCCTGTCGGCGGAAGCGCGGCAGCGCCAGAGAAGCCTCCGTCTCCGAACTCCAAGCAGGAGAAAGCGCCAAAGCCATGGTCCATCACCATCGGTGAAATCGGCCTCCGGAACTACCGAGCGATGTTCGAAGACCGCACGCTCACAAGACCAAGCCATATGGACGTGGACGCGATGAACTTCACAGTGAAGGATATGCAGATCCCGTTCAAAAAACCGCTCCCGATTGATCTGTCGATGAAACTGAACAAAACAGGGTCGGTGGGCGTCAAGGGGAAAGTAGCAGTCGAGCCGTTGAAGGCCGATGCGGACCTCACGTTGGAGCACATCGATATCCGGCCGTTTCAACCCTACCTCGATCGGTTCCTCGATATCGATGTGCGGGATGGAGCGATTAATCTGAAGGGAGCGGTCCACTATGCCAAGGAACATCCGAAGGGGCCGATGCTCCAGTTTCAGGGCAATCTCTCGGTCGATCAGCTGGCGATCGCAGATCGGACAGAGTTTGACGATGTGGTCACATGGAAATCGCTGGCCGTCAATCGGTTGTCGCTGGATGTCGAACCGACGGCGGTGAAGATTGCCGAAGTGCTGTGGCAAGAACCGTCCGTACAAGTCGCCGTCGAATCCGACGGGCGGCTCAACCTCTCGCGCTTCCTGGTGCCGCCTCCCTCGGGTGGCCAGGTGGCAGGCAAGAAAGAGACGGAAGGCGAGAAGCAGACGACCAAACCAGCTGAGCCGGTGCCGGTGACTGTCGACCAGGTCAAGCTGGTCAAGATGGCCGCGACGTTTCAAGATCTGTCCATCGAACCGAAGGTGAAGACCAGCCTCACGGAGTTCGGCGGGACGATCAAAGGGTTGTCGTCCAAGCAGCTCAAAAGAGCCGACGTCAACCTTGCCGGCAAAGTCGGGAGGGCGGCGCCGCTAAAAATCGCGGGAAAGATCAACCCTCTGAGCGAGGACGCCTTTACCGACCTGGCCATTACGCTGGGGGGGATGGATTTGACGCCGACCGGACCCTACAGCGGCAAGTATGCCGGATATGGGTTGTCGAAAGGCAAGCTGTCGCTCGATTTAAAGTACAAAGTTTCGCAAAAGCTGTTGGAGGCGGAAAACCTCGTGCAGGTCGATCAACTCACGTTCGGTGAGAAAACGAACAGTCCGGATGCTACGTCGCTGCCTGTTCCGCTGGTGGTAGCGCTGCTCAAGGACCGCAAGGGATTGATTGAGATCGATATGCCCATTCGAGGCGATCTCAACGATCCGGATTTCAAATACGGCAAGGTGGTCATTTCAACGCTGCTCAACCTACTCGGCAAGATCGTCGCATCGCCGTTTTCGTTGATGGGGAAACTGATTCCGGGCGGCGGCAGTGAGGAGGATCTGCAATTCATCGCGTTTGAGGTCGGGAGCGCCACGTTGACTGAAGATGAGATCAAGAAGCTCGACGCCTTGGAGCAAGCACTCGATGAACGGGCCGGCCTTCGGCTCGATATCAAGGGAACATCCGATTCAACGCTCGACCGAGCGGCACTGCGCTCACACAAGTTCAAGGAACAACTCCTGGCGATGAAACAGCAGGAGAGTGGCAAAGCGAAGGCAGAGGAGGTCGAGCTGTCGGCGGCGGATGAACAGCGGCTGGTGGAAAAATTATTTGCAAAGTTACCGGCCCCAACACCGGAACCAGGCGAAAAGGCGCCGGAGGCAGCCGAAACGAAACCTCCGACGGTGGAAGACATGAAGCAACGGCTAACCGCTGCCATCGTGGTGACTGATGCTGAGTTGGAGACGTTGGCTCAGCAGCGGGCTGAAGCGGTGCGTCACCATCTGCTGGAACGGGGGAAGCTAGCGGAAGAGCGAGTCTTACTGCTCGACGCCAGCGCTGCCGAGTCCAGCCATGATAAGGTCCGCACTCAGCTGGCGCTGGCCGCCGGGTCGTGAGGAGCATATGGCGTATAGCTGATAGCACAAGCAAAAAATCGGCCGCTCCGTGTTTGTGCCATACGCCATTGGCTATATGCTCTTCTCCAGTTTCATTTCGCCCGGTACCTCATCCTGGTCCCATGCAGCAGTGAGAGCTCGATTTCTGACGCGTCTAGTTCAGGTGGGAAAAAGACGCCGGAGATCTTGCAGGCGTTGATGCTGGCACCATCCAGATTCGCCTTGCTCAGGTCGATGCCGCGCAGGTCGCTCTGCCGAAAATAGCAATCGCGGAAATCAAGGCCGGCCGCATCCAGTCCGCGGAGATCGAGACCGCGGAGGTCGCACCCCCGGAGGTCGCATGTATCGCCCGAGGCCTTCTTTGCGTTGAATTCCTTGATGCATCCCTCACGAAGCATCAGGTACATCGGGTCGTTCGAGATATGGAGTTTGATTCGCGCAGAGTTTGTATGGTCCATCGTCGCTCCATCCAAGTAGAGGCTCGCGAAAGCAGTATCGGCTGGGGCGCTGATAATCTTGAGGCGAGCAGGCACATATCCGCGTGTTATCTTTTGTGAAGGATGCCTTGCATGGAAGTTTCGGGTTTCGTGTTTCACGTCCGGTAATTCGAAACCTCCGGGCGAGGAGTAACGAACGCCCGGCCCCTTGCACTCGCCCATCGCGAAACAGTATCGTAGCAAAGACAGCAACCGTCGATTCTTTGCTCCATTTCATAGCGATATAAGGAGGACATCATGGCCATACGACTGGGAGACGACGCGCCGAATTTTACGGCGGAAACGACCGAAGGAATGATCAACTTTCACGAATGGCTTGGCGGGGGGTGGGGCATTCTCTTTTCCCATCCCAAAGACTTTACCCCCGTCTGTACGACGGAGTTGGGGACCGTCGCCAAGATCATGCCGGAGTTCAAGAAGCGGGGCGTGAAGGTCATTGCCGTCAGTGTCGATCCGATTGATTCCCACAAGGGCTGGATCAACGACATCAACGAGACCCAGCGAACGACGATGAACTATCCCATCATCGCCGATCCGGATAAGAAGGTCGCCACGCTGTACGACATGATCCATCCAAACGCCATTGACAACATGACGGTCCGGTCGGTCTTCATCATCGGACCGGATAAGAAGGTGAAGCTGACCTTGACCTATCCGGCGTCATGTGGGCGGAACTTTGATGAATTGTTGCGCGTGGTCGATTCGCTTCAGCTGACCTCAAAGTTCAAGGTTGCCACACCGGCCAACTGGAAAGACGGGGAGGATTGCATCATCACACCGGCTGTGAACGATGCGGACGCGAAGACGCTCTTCCCGAAGGGCTTCAAGACCGTGAAGCCCTATCTCCGGTACACGCCGCAGCCGAATAGATAGACGGCAGTTCCGTGGTTCTGACCAGGGCGGGAGTGGCGAGTGGCCATTCCCGCCCTTTGTGTTTCGAGAGTGTGCTGGGAATTCTAAAAAGCCAGCAGGAGGAAGTACCCGGCGTTGCAGTAGCTATGGAGGAAGACGGCGGGGTAAAGACTCCGTGTCCGTTCGCGGGCGTATCCGAAGAGGAGCGAGACCCAGAAGATTCCCAAGGCCCAGAGCCAGGTATGTGTCAGAAGATGCGCGAGCGCGAACAGTGTGCCGGTGAAGAGGTTCGCCAGCGTGAGCGGACGTAGGACGGGTTGGTGTTTCGTCCGTTCCAGCAGCATGCCTTGTAGAACGCCTCTGAAGCAAAGCTCTTCCACGAATGGTTGCCAAAGGATCACGGAGAAGAAAAAGAGTCCCGTCTCCGATCCCCATTGGATAGATTGTGCTGGCGTCCCCATTCGGAGAACGAGCCAATAACAGACTGGAGCGAGCAGCGCAGCAGCCAACCATGGCTCGTAGAGATTGCATGGCCACCGATCGAGGCCGTACAACTTGAGGAGGTCAGACCAAGCCTTCTTCCATATGTGTGCCGATGGATCGTCCGCATATGCGGCATCGATGATCTGGTTCCTGATTTCTGTTATGTGCATCTGATAATGCCCTATCCGTGCCTGCGGATTCGTCTCCACAAGAAACTTCCCACCGACAGCACAAAGAGAGCCGGCAGAAGGGGATCAAAGGCAGCCGACGGATTGAGCGCACAGCCTCCGCCGCCACCGGTGATGGGCGCAGGAGTCGGCGCCGGTGAACCGACCGGAGGAGCGGCAGCGACTGATGCACCGGACGCGATCACTTCGACTTCGGAGACCGTCAGTGAACTCTGATTGTTGCATGCCGCTCCTGCATTGCCGAGGTCGATGCGAACCACACGGCCTTTCACATCGCCCATGGCCACGTCCGTCCCGGTCGCGGCAATGGGTCCGGAAGTATTCTGAGCAACTTGTTGAAGACCGGCATGATCGCTGAACAGCCGCACCGCCGTGCTGGGAACTTGGCAACTGCCGCCGCCATAGATGCGGACGGTACGCACCGTCACGTCGGCAGGAAAGGTCAGCTTGACCCATTGGTTGTTCAACGCTCCCTGGGCCGTGCTCCAGTTAAGAGTGGCCTTCTGAACGCGGCGGTCGGCGGCGTATTGAGGGCTGGTGAAGCTATTGAGCTGAGAAGAGGCTGTGACGGTGGCGCCGGGAGCCAGGTTGCTCCACAGGGCATCGGCATCGTTGGGTGGGACGGGAATGAACGTGTGGCCGGCGTGGCAGCCCATGCAACGGGCGACGGCACCGGGCCGTCCGTAGTTATGGCCGGCGACGTGTGCGCCACCGTCCAGATTGATGCCTTTGGTGGTCGGAGGGACCTTGCCGCCGGCATCCCGCAGCTGTTCGAACAACTGGACATTGGCCGGCGCCCGAGTGCTACGTACCGACCCGTTGGCGTTGACAGGCAGGTCTTCCAAGAGAATCGGAAAATCGCGCGAGGGGAACGATCCGAAACTGCCCCGCTGATGGTCGATGAAAAACTTGATGGTGGCAGCCGACCCGACCGCCGGCGCGTTGACGATATCCATATCCACCGGTCCATTGGCATAGACATTGAGCGCATGGAACGTGAACGTGCCGTCTTGATCGTAGGGGCCTGCCGCGGGAGGCGGGAGCAGACTGGGTGTGTTCACGATCGAGTCGGCAATGATCGGTGGAACAGGCCGCGCAGCCAGCGCTTGCGCCTGCAACTCAGCCGTACCCGGATTGTCGTAGACCAGAATGGGGTTGGCCGATCCCGTTGAGCCGATATTGTAGAGACCATAGTCTTGGTTGATGTCCTCACCGGTTAAGGTGGAATGATTACCCGTCGCCAGCGAGATCAGCAGAGTCCCATCCGCCATGACAGCCGGATCGGCCGCATAGCCTGAAGGACTGCTTTCCACACCGAATGAGGTGGCGGTGATCTGAGGATGTTCAAAGCGCCTGGTGCTGCCGATGATGTGGTCGTACCGCAGGGCGCCGCGATTCACGCGCCGGATGCCTCCGAATCCGGCCGCTTCCGTCATGTTCTCCATAGGGAAATAGTTTCCATAGAGGGTGCCGTCAGGCGCGAAGGCGCCGCCGTAGTAGTGGTTCATGTTCTCGTTGCCACGGAAGAACAGAGAAAAGGCTGCCAGGCCAGTGCCATCGGGATTGATCGTAGCGGGTGTCCACATGTTGGCATCGAACTGCGCGCCTCGCGAAGGAGGGTTGGGGTCAAATTGTGTGCTCAGTCCGAGATGGCGGGCGAAGCCGTCTGCTGTCGGCACCGTGTCCAGCAGGTCTGTGGGGAACCGATAGTTTCTCCACCAACGGGCGAAGACGATTTTGCCGGTGGATGGATCGACGGCCGGCCGGTCGGCGCCGCTGCGTTCCGACGTGATGCGGTGCAGTCCGGTTCCATTGGCGTTCACGACGAAGAGGTTGCTCCCGATCATGCCGGAATACTGGCCATAGGCCAGCCAGCGGGTCGAGGTAAAGACAATACGTCCATCTGGAAGCCAACAGGGATAGGTGTCGTCGTATCCCCATGTGCCGCCGGCGCCGGAAATGAAATAGCTGAGGTTGATGGTCTGCTCAGGGATCGGCAGTTTTTGCAGCCCCGTTCCATCCTTATTGATGGTATAGAGGCGCCAGGCGCCGATCGGCTCCCCAGGGTTTTGTGAATAGGTTTGGCCTGCAGCTGGAGCCGGGAGTCCGGAAAACACGATCTTTTGCCCGTCATAGGACACAGCCGGTGCGTTCACGTCGATCAGGTTCAGACTTCCGGCCGTTGGGTTGGCCCCGTCGATGAGCACGCGAATGGTTCCATTAACTTCTCGCACGAGCAGTTTGCCCGGAGCTGCAGGGCGAAATCGACTATGGGGGCCAAGGCCCGGCATCGCCTTGGCGGGAGAATAAAATATGCTGCCCTGATCGAGAATCTGGCGAGACACAAATACAATGGGGTCGGCCACTGCCGCCTCAATGGATTGAGTCGATACGACAAGCAGAACGAATGAGAGAGCAACGAGCAGCGCCCGTTTGCGGTTCATGGTGGTACCTCTCAGTAAATTATGAGTGGGTCGTGAACCGATGCCGGTAAGAGTGCAAGCAAAGTGCCCTCACAGGCAGGTCTAAGTGCTTGAAATGGAAACGGGTGGTAGGACGCATACCTGTGGATTGTAGGGTTGGTCACCTGCCACGGACGATCTCGTTCATCGGCCCGGATAACCGAGATGCTTCTGCATCGGCGCAGATTTGGTGTTGCAAACTGGAAAGCAGTGGCCCTGGTGGTATAGTTGGGCCTATTGCATGAGCGTCAGTTTTCCTTTTTCAAGAAGGGGCAATCCTCTAGAAATCCATGTACTTTTTCGTTTATCTGCCCCCAAAAGATTTTTCTTGATATGCGTATCCGACTTAGGCATACTCGCCGCGCTGTGATTCTTTTTCATGATTGAAATGATGACGATCAGGTGGGGGTGGGCAATCACATTCACTCACAAGGGAGGCTGCCACAATGAAGGTAGATCTTAAACGGGTGTGGGGAAAATTTTTGGTTGCTGGGGCCGCAGTGGCACTGGTGACTGGGATGACATCCACGCTGCCCAATGCGTATGCTGGTGGCACGATCAAGGCCGACGATGATCAATGGATTTCAGTCGGCATGGGTATTCGTACCAGTTTCCAGGGTATAGAAATGGGGCGGCGAACGGACGAGCGTTCAGCAACAACTTCGTCGTGGACAACGCTCGTATCTACATCAACGGGTCGATCCACAAGTACGTCAAGTTCTCCTTCAACACGGAATGTTTTAACTGCGGCGTTGGTTTTGCCGGCCAGGGGAGTGCTGCGACAGGCCCTGCCGGTCAGGGGTTTTTCGGTGCTCAATCCAATATTGGCCTGCTTGATGCGATCGGACAGTTCGAGTTCAACGAAAAGGTGAATTTCTGGGTCGGACGCACCTTGATCCCGAACGAACGAGGCGAATTGAACGGCCCGTTCTATCACCAGACCTATGAAGGTTTTAAGACCCCGTTCAACTCAGGAGACTTCAGCGCGAATTTTGGTGCTGGCAATGGGGCCGGTCTCTATGGCCGCGACAACGGCGTGGTCTTCTTCGGAAAGGTCCATCCGTTCGGCACGCATGTGCAGTATATCGCGTCGGTGTTCCAGGGCCTGAATTCAAGGGGCGTTGGTGGACCGAATACCCAGAGCAGCCTGCTGTACGCGGGACGTCTCACCTGGAATTTGCTGAACGATGAGAACAATCCTGGCTACTACACCAGCGGCGGTTATTACGGAACGGCCGGCGATATTCTCGCGCTCGCAGTAGGGGTGACCCATCAGAAAGATGGTTCCGGTACAGTGACGAATCGTGCCGACCATACGACGATGGTCTTCGATCTCTTGTTTGAGAAATTAATGCCGAACAATATGGGCGTGTTCACCTTCAACGCCGAATTCAAACGGTATTGGGCGCAGAGCATAAGAGCCTTTACTGATGGAAACAATTGCTTCTGCACATTTCCAGGCCATTCCTGGACGGCCTACGGCCTGTATTTGTTCCCGCAAAAGATCGGAATCGGGCAATTCCAGCCCTACTTCCGGTTTACCGATGTGAGTCCGACTGCAAGTCAAAAGCGCCAGGAATGGGAATTCGGCACGAACTACGTGATCAAGGGCTACAATGCGCGTATTTCTGCCTTCTGGCAATATGGCGACATCTTCAACAAGGGCATAAACTACGGTCCCGTCGTGGCAGGCGACAGGGCCCACGCGTACAAGGTGGCCTTGCAGCTGCAGTACTAAGTTAGGAAGGGTCTCAAAGACCCTCTGGTTCTCTGGAAGAGCCGAAACTCACTCTGTGGGTTTCGGCTTTTTCTTTTATCGCCTTGCTCTCGGAAGCCTAGCAGTGAAGTCAGCAAGATTTTTTCAGGCTGTTTCTGGAGAAGACTCTTTGGTCCTATACAAGGAGCAGGTCTGCGCCCCGGACATTAATGGTCGTCGATGTTGAGTGTCGTTCGCATATGTATCAATAAGACATCGACGGTCAAACGCCCTTGCCGCGGCCGTGGTGGACGGTGATCCTAGACGAGCAGCAAGCCAGCGGAGCGAACTTTTTTCCAGGAGACACTACCCAGGAAGGTCTCGAACTCCTTTGTGGTTCCTGGAAACGTGGTCTTTGCATCTCGCAGCAGGGGGTAGGGACCAGACCGGTTCTGTTGCGTCGTGGATTGCCTGATGAGATTCTCAAGCCACTCAGCCTGTGGGTTGATGAGCGTGACAGCGTGATTGCCTGTACGCCCAGGCAGGATGAGACTGGTTCTTTTTCTGCCAGGCTTACAGACCGGCGGTTTGCCAAACCACACGAAGCTCCGCTCCGCCTCTGGGTTATCTTGAAGTATTTGTCTCTTGAGGAGACGCCGGACCCACGTAGCAGGGACGCGCGGCTGCGGCACGGTATGATCGAACCATCGGCGGACGTCCATCGTGAGTCCACGGCCTTCGAGATAGTTGAGCATCGAGCGGCGCAGCCCTTCGCCGAGCCATTCCGGTGTTCTGCCGATCCGATCTTTGTGAATGAGATCATTGTCTGCAAAGCCTTCGAACTTGGGGCCTAGAATGTCTAGCCCGTTGAGTTTTGGGTTCAAACCGATAGGGCTGTGGGCGGTTGTGGTAAAGCGATGCCAGAAGGCCGATTGCATCAAGTCTGCCGCGAAGAGTTGCCGCACCCGTTCCAGCGAATCGATGGTCTCTTGAATGGATTCAGATGGGAAGCCGTACATCAGATACGCATGGATCAAGATGCCCGCGTCCTTAAATGCTGCAGCCACCAATCCGGTTTGATCGACGGTGATCCCTTTCTTCATCCTTTCCAAGAGACGGTCTGAAGCCGCTTCGAGTCCTGCCGTCACCGCGATGCAGCCGGATGCGGCGAGCAGGCGGCAAAGGTCCGGCGAGAAGGCCTGTTCAAAGCGGATGTTGCCCCACCAGGAAATATTGATCCCTCGTTCTAGCAGCGCTAGAGCAAGCGACTTCAGAGCGGCGGGAGGGGCCGCCTCATCGACAAAGTGGAACCCGCGTCGGCCGGTTTCGGCGACCAATTGCTCGATCTGCCGGATGAGCCGCTTAGTCGGTGTCATTTCGTAGCGGCTGATATAGCTCAGTCCCACATCGCAGAACGTGCATTGCTTCCAGTAGCAGCCGTGAGCCACGGTGAGTTTGTTCCAATGGCCTTCCGACCAGAGGCGATGCATGGGATTGGCACTGTCGAGAATCGTCAGGTATCGATCCAGTGCGAGCCCGCGATAGGTCGGGCAGCCGACGTCGTTCATCGAGAAGTCTGGCGTCGAAGGATCGTCGGCAAACAGCACCCGATCCTTCTCTCGATAAAAAGTACGGCAGAGAGCTTTGCGTGGGCGTCGACCAGACAGATGTTCGACGAGAGAGAGGAGCGGACGCTCGCCGTCGTCGAGCGTGATGAAATCGACATAGTTGAAGACGCGGGGATCGGCGACGCGGCGCAGCTCAGTATTGGCGTACCCGCCGCCCAGCGCAATCGGCAGGTCGGGCCGTCGCTGTTTGATCGCCTGCGCGATACGAAAGGCTCCGTACAGATTGCCGGGGAACGGCACTGACAGACCGACCAGCGTCGGCTTGGTCCGGTCTAGGTGATCCCAGAGCGTCTGCAGCAAGAATTCATCCGTGAGGCTGAGCGGCTCGGCCAGCGCGGCGGCGATTCCGTCGAACGATGAAGCAGAGCGCGCAATGTGCTCCGCGTACCGGCTTAAGGCAAAGTGCGGTGAGATTGTCGCTTGGACCAAGTCGGCTAAATCTTCCAAATACAGCGTCGCCCATTGCTTGGCTCGGTCTTCCACCGGCACAGACTGCACGAACTTCGTTCTGCCTCGAAATCGTGGGCCCTGGGGCAGTACTCCAGGTCGAATCAGCTTAGGGGCAGCGGAAGGGGATTGCCCCTGAAGGAAATCGACCACAGGTTCGATCGTGCTGAGATACGCCGGTTCGGCAGCCAACATCTCGGCTGCTTCTTCGGGGAGATTGTCCCCCTGCTCGCGCACCAGGCGGAACACCTGCCGAAGGCCTTCTGGACTGAACAGGCGCAGCACCATCTCGATCCCAAGGTCGGCCTGTTCGGAGGCGATGCCCCGGGACTGAAGAAACCCCGTGAGATAGGCTGTGGAAGGGTAGGGCGTATTCAGTTGTGTGAGCGGGGGAATCAGCAGCAGAACACGCGCATCGGTCATGGACCCTGCATAGCATAACGATGGACGGGAATGCTATGTCGAGGTGCCAGTCCGGCTACTTCTTCGTGTCCAGAATACTTCCGAGCATGTCATCCGCCGTTTTTAAGGTGCGGAGATTCGCTTCGAAAGATCGCTGGGCAAGCATCTGGTTTACGGTTTCCTCGCACAGATCGACATTCGATAGTTCGACCTGAGCTGCTCCAGAACCGGTGTTCTTGAGGACAGCAGGACCGGCCGAATCATCCTTCTGAACAACGGGAAGGACGCCGCCGGTTTCCACCTCGACAAATTCAGTGCGGGATTTCTTGAATCCGTCGGTGTTGGCGTTGGCCACATTCTGCGCCACGACTTCGATCTGTTTGACGAAGGCGGTCACGCCCGATAGAGCGGTGTGGATGGCGGAGATCATGCGGCACCTCCTTCAACCGACGACGAAGGGTGAGACAGGTGATTGGCCTTTTTCACCCCGTCGACGTCTCTATCGGTCCTTCAGCCGAGAACTTGAGGCCGCTTGGTTCTGCGCATCTACGAGATGAAACCGGCTCTATTCGGCATGACCATACATGGATCGTGCACATTGATGCTTCAGGCAATGTCTTGCTGTTCCGATAAAGTAGGGCTGAACGGACGGGGCTTTTCAAGTCATACTTCCATGATGGCTCGATAAAAAACTCCGCTCACGGAACTGAGGGACGGAATGTTCCTGACCGAGACTCAGGCTGCGCCGAGGCAGGCCACGGCATGACGCTTCCCGCTGCTCCCACGCCCGATCCTGCTCCGTTCCCCAAGGGCCAGGTGGTTTGGCTGCCGACGCAGGAAGACGCCTCTCTCATCCTCGAAGCGTCGGCGGACGCCGTCTTTGTCACGGATCGAGAAGGCCGCATTCTCTTTCTCAACCCCATAGCGCAGCAGATGGTTGGCAGAACACACGATGTGATGGGAGTCGCCTTTCACGACCTCATGCACTGCCTTGTGCCGGGCGAAAGTGGGACTGACATGTGTCCTTTTGTCCAGATGATGGAGACCGGCGAGGTTGCGATGATCGCTTCTCAACCGTGGGAGCGAGAAGACGGTACTCGGTTTGATCTCTCGACCTCCTTCTGGCCGCGCACGAAGTTGGGGGTACGGGTCGGAGGGGTCATGGTCGTGCGCGACCGGACCGCTGCGGTGGAAGCGCAGCGCGATGTCCAGCGTGTGGCCCGTCTCGCCGAGGACGCACCGAATCTCATCGTCGAGTTCGACGCCGCGGGCACGATGCTTTATGCCAACACTGGCATGGTGTTTCTTATAACCCAGTGTGAGGCTTTCCAAAAGGGGATCGAGTCATTATTCCCAATCAACCTTTTAGCCATCCTGCATGAGTGTCTTCAAACCTATACCCCGGTATCTCAGATTGAACATGCTGTAGCCGACCGTGTCATTGCCTGGTCGTTCTTCCCTTTAAGAGACCTGGAACAAGTTCGGGCCTACGGTATCGATATCACGGCAGACGTTGAACTGCGCCGGGCTAAGGAAGCAGCAGAAGAGTCCGCGCGCGCGAAAGGAATTTTTCTCGCTACTATGAGTCATGAGCTCCGGACGCCGATGAACGGAGTGTTGGGGTGCACCCAGCTTCTCCAAGACACCTCGTTGACGGATCGGCAACGTCACCTGATCGAGACGATGCATCGTTCGGCGGAAGCGCTGCTGGCGCTGGTGAACGACATCCTCGACTTTTCCAAGATTGAGGCCGGCAAAATGACGTTGGAAGTGGCGGACGTCGATCTGCGGGCGCTCATCACCGACGTTACGACGTTGGTTGCGGAGTCGGCGAAAAAAAAGCGCCTGACTGTCGCGGTGGAAATTGCGCCAGAGGTACCTCTCGAATTTCGCGGAGACCCGATTCGGCTGCGGCAGATTCTCTTCAACCTGGTCGGGAACGCAATCAAATTTACGGAACTCGGCGGCGTGACGATCGTCGTTCGTTTGAAGCAGGAACGGGTGGACGGCTCTGAGGCGATGGTCGTCCAGTGGGCGGTTCGGGATACAGGCATCGGATTGACTCCAGAGCAACAAGCGCGGCTGTTCCAGGCCTATGCGCAAGCCGACGCAGCGACAACCAGACGGTTCGGTGGAACAGGGCTCGGCCTCATGATCTGCCGGCAACTCGTCGAGTTGATGGGAGGTGTGATTGCGGTTGAGAGCAAGGTGGGCGAGGGAAGCACCTTTACTTACACCACGATGATTTTACCGGCGATTCATCGTGAGGCCTCGGAAACTTCTCGCGCACAGGTTGGGCCTTGCCCGGGAGCGCAGGCTGGGCCCTTGCGGGTGCTGGTCGCCGACGACAACGACATCAATCAAGTCGTGGCCTGCAAGTTCTTGCAGAAACTTGGGTGCCAGGTCGAGGTCGCGCGCAATGGACGGGAGGCGGTCGAGGCGACGATCCGCACTCAGTATGATGCCGTCTTGATGGATTGTGAGATGCCTGAGATGGATGGCTACGGAGCTACCCGCGAAATCCGGCGTCGTGAACAAGGCACCGAGCGCCATCTGCCCATTATCGCTCTCACGGGCCACGCATCGCCGGAGGATGCCCGGAAGTGTCGGCAAGCCGGGATGGACGAGGTGGTTACGAAGCCGGTGACATTGCCGGTACTCCGTGCCAAGCTCGAAAGCCTCGTGCGCGCCGCGAAGCCGTGAGTCTGCGTGCGCCAGGCTTCCCCTCAACTTCAAGGAAGCGTGACTCGGTATTCCGGTGGACTCCATGACGCGGCTTCGGTAAAGTGGCGCCATGGGTGCTGTTGACGAGTCCCATCGCTTTGTTCTCTACAGCGATTTCAACTGTCCCTTTTGCTATGCGCTGCATGAACGGCTGCATGACATGGGTCTGCTCGTCCGCTGTGAATGGCGCGGCGTGCAACATGCGCCGCATCTGCCTCGTCCCATGGCACCTTGGCAGGGTTCTTTGGGCGCTGAGTTGCGGCACGAGGTTGCGGTCGTGCAGCGGTTGGCACCAGGCCTTCCGATTGTGCTTCCTCCCGGCAAGCCCAACACGAGACCGGCGATCGAACAGGCGGTCTCGTTGCTCCGGCAGGATCGCAGCCGAGGCATGGACTTTGTTCGGCAGATCCATCGTGCCTTCTGGTGTGAGGGGCAAGACATTTCAGATCCGCTTGTCCTGAAGCAGGTGGCGGGCGAGCGTGCGGGAGACGGTATCGATGAGCCATGTCGCCGGATGGCCCAGGAATGGGAAGCGGTCTGGCATGCGACAGGCCAGTCCGGTGTTCCGCTGATTGTCTCACCTTCCGGCGATCACCTCGTCGGTTGTGTGCCCACCGATCAAGTGCGGCGATTCTTCGCCTGACGGGATTACGCCACGTCGAGATTCATCACGTAGTTCTGCAATTCCCGTCGTTGATCTTCCTCAGTGCTCTTGAGCCCTTCGATCTCTTTCCGCAGCTTCTCCAGCTCGGTTTCCTGCTGGTCCAGCTTCTTCACGTAGCGATTGTAGAGATCGGAGTTCTGCTGGAGCCGCTGCATGTTCTCTCGGATGCGGCCGTGCTCAACCGTAATTTCACCGATTCGTTGTTCAAGCCTCGTCCGTTGGGCGCGGGTTTCGTCCAGCTTGCCGCGCAACTGCACCACTCGTTGCAATGCCTCTTTCACTTTCGAGATCACTTCTTTGGCCTGCTGGTAGTAGACGATCTGGTCGATGCCGCTGTCCATCAAGAGAATGGACTCCTGAATGGGAAGGGTTTCCTTGACGCGCAAGGTCGCGTTTTTTCCGGGATCCACGTTCACGCTGAACCGGTAGAGGTCTCTCGTCCGTTCAGCTGGCTCCTTGGGTTCCATCAATTTCCAATCCGCGCGATAGGGTTGTTCGATCAGGACGGTCTTGACCTTCTGGTCGCGGTTCTTGATGTAATAGGTCCGGTCCTCAACCAGGCGACGTGAAACAAGCATCGTGCCCTTTTTGAGGGAGACGGTCGCGAGCTCTTGCGTGCCACCTTCGAGTTTCGGCTCCACTTCAGTCTTGAGATCGAGGGCATAGCTGATCAGCCGGTCTTGTCCAGGCGGCAGATCCTCGATACGGGCATCACCGGCATAGGTTCCGCTGTCGAACAGCGTGATGGGACCTTGCATGAGATGGAGTCCCGACGTGTTTTTGAGCCGATACCCGTTCAAAGGATGTTTGGCGTTGACGGTTTGGTTGTACAGTGAGACTTTCTGCCCTTGAAGTGTCTGGCCGATGATCGGCAGCAGTGCACTGGTGTGTTTGGCCAGGGTAATAGGCTGGTTGATGCGGTATTCGAACAGCTCACCCTTGTCTTCGGCCATTGCCACAGAGGCGACACCTTCGTCGAGCCGGCCCATTTCCCCATCGGCTGCCATGGCAGATTCCGCCGGTGCATTGGCCCGGCCGCCGGCAAATCCTTGGGCCATCTTGCCGAGCAACCGCTCTTTCTTCATTTCGCTGCGGGCAGCAGGGGCGGGCGCCATCGGTTTCGGTTCATCCATCGCGTCGCCGTACACCTGGGGTTTAAGATTTGCGTAGAGATCGGGCTGTATGACCGGACGCGGATTGTAGAGAGGCTGATAGAGATCCATCGTGAAGGAAATGGGCCGGCCCGAGACGAGCGAAAGCTTTACGTTTTGCCAGTCTTGTTCGGTCTGGTTCTCCACAATGGCCCAACCCTGGAGATAGGGTCCCTTGTCGTCTTCCAGCACGAGCCGGTACGATGTTTTCCAGACCGGTGTTTCGGTGAGATAGGCCACACGGGCCTGGCGGTTCCCGGCTCCATCAAACATCAGCGAAACGGTTTTCTTTTGCGCATCGTGGTTGGTGGCGAGCACGGCCAGCGCCTGCTGGAGTTCCGCATTCAGTGTGGGATTGATCGGTTTGACCAGCTGGATTTGCGTGAAAGGGAGAGAGCGAAACCCCTGGTCGGTCAGAAGGTTGAGGTATTCTTGCTCAAGTATTCGCCGGCCCGACCCATCCGGAATCGATTCAGTCTTCTTTTCAACCCCAAGAATAGTTCCAACGATTGGATTAGGAGCCGTCACCTCGACCCGTTCGCCACGCACTTGCGTCAAGATCTGCCCAAGGGTTGGATTGCCGTTGAGATTGACGCCGAAGCTTCCAAGGGTCTTGGTCACTGGATCGCGCGAACCATAGCTGATCGTTGAGACGCTGCCTCCGCCGAAATCTTGCACGACCAGACTTTTTAAGATGTCGTTGATCTGGGCGACGTTGAAGCGCAGGTCGAGTTGCGCTCGATTATTGACGGTGCCATCGTGCTGAAAATAGCCGACGCCGCTGGAATAGAGCACGATCTTCGAGAGGGGTATGGTGGGCGACTCTGTGGCGGAGACGACAGAGGGGCTCGCTCCTAGTAACAATAGTGCTGCTATCGGCGCAATCCCAATGCTCGATGGAATGCCAGCCTTCTGCATGGACACCTCCTGGATAGATATTCCACCACGGTATGTGCGAAGCCGTGATGGTTCTGTATGACCTATCCAGGGAATGTCGTCAACCGGGGCATCCTTTCACCGGAGTCTCACCGGTTACAGAAGGCAGGAAGGAGTAAGTGGGGGCGCTTCCTCCCCGGCGAAGCGCCCCCTTGCGCACCTTAGGGTTGGGTAGGAAGGCTCTGTCCCATGTCCTTGTAGGCGATGATCGATTCGGTCCGGCCGTCCGGCAATACCCATGCCTGTACGTAGTCCCCTGTCCGGAAAATGCCGACCATTTTTGTCTCGCGATCGATGCGCAGTTGCTGCGTCCGGCCGGTCTTGTCCTTGACCGTATAAATCTGCCCTTCCATCTTGATTAACTCACCGTGAATGGCAGGCGAGAGGATCGGTTGCGCTTCGGATTTCTCGGTAGCTAAGGTGAAAGCCGGCAAGATGAAACCGATAGCTGCCGCCACTATGGAAGCTGGTAAAAGTCGCTGCATCAGGCACCTCCTTTGTAATGAGAGGTCAGGCGCTGGAGCCCGACTTCAGGTTGTGTCAGCATCTCGATGTCCGTCGGCCTCGAAGTGGATTCATTGTCGCTCTGATCGTGGTCAAAGCCCGATGACGATGAGCGCAGCTCCAACTCCGAGGACGAACAGAAACACAAACGACAAAATTCCCATGAGATAGGTCATGCACGGTTCCTAGATGCCGGCCGCTGGGTGTGTCGATTGATATGGTGAGGATGTCGCATCATCCATACCAGTAGGATGATGGTCACCCTCAGTCAAAGAAATCATGTGGTTATATGGATAGAAAACTTCTTAAGGTGATATTCTGCGAAGGCTGAATAGAACAATCCAATACATCGGCATGGCAATAAAAGGGGGAAAGTATGATTAGTTTGAGGGTGTTACGAAGAGCCTTCGCAGCGTAGGGCTTGGAGGTCAGTGGTTGCATTAGAACGGGATGGTTTGGCTGTTGCAGAAGCTTCGACCTCGCCAGCTAAACCTGTTGGTGCATTTGCATCAAACAATTTCATGGCACGATCCCAGTCGATCTTTGAACGTCAGTTCCGAAACCGCAGATTTATCTAGATCACCCTTGCCTAATTCAATCAAACATCGGTACTGATCGAGCGTCGCCTGAGCGACGGGAAGTGAGAGGCCGACGGTCTTAGCCAAACCGAGGGCGATGGCGGAATCTTTCGCGGCATGGGCTGCGGAAAAGTAGCAATCATGTGCGCGCTGCTGCATATCTTCTCCATCGGTCTCCAGCACGCGTGAGGCTGCGCCGGTTTGACTGAAGACTTCTCGGAGCAGGGTCAGGTCAACTCCAAGAGCTGCGCCTAATCCCAACCCTTCGGCCAGCGCCGCCGTGTTGCTGTTCATCACCATATTCACGAGGGCCTTGACCTTGGCCGCCTCTCCGGTTGGACCGATATAACGGACGGTCTTGCCGAGAACATCGAGGACGGCGCGAGCCTGGGCGAAGGTCTCCGGTTTTCCACCGCACATCAGATAGAGCGTGCCTTGGCGGGCCTGGATAATACTGCCTGCCATGCTGGCTTCTAAACAGGTCCCGCCTCGTCCTGCGACCAGCCGCTCGATTTCAAGGTGAATATCAGGCGAAAGGGTCGCGCAATTGATGAAGAGACGGTCTTGCGCGTGGGCCAAGAGACTGGTTCCATCGTTTTCGGCGAAGATTACAGGCATGGCCTGGTCGTCCGAAACGACCGTGAAGATCAGGGAGGAGGCCTTGGCAACCTCGGCCGGCCTCTGCGCAGCTTCGAGATGGAGTTCTGCGGCAAGCGCACGAGCGGCAGGATGGTGAATGTCAAAGACTGACGTCAGGTGAAAGCCTTCCTCTTTGAGGCGGCGGGCCATATTGGCACCCATGCGGCCCACTCCGATAAATCCAATCCGTTGATGCGAGCCCGTCATGAGAAGCGTTCCTTTTGGCCGTGATGAGATATGCCGGATGGTTAGAGTAGAGGATCCTCTGTTGGTTCAGGAGCCAGCCGAGTCCACCGGATGCCGGCCTTCCCATCGCTGGTGGTGAACCCGCCCTCATGGAATGCGACAACGCTGAGGCTCCGTTGTCGTTTGTGAACC
>FRDC01003042.1_pt1 | contig 56846 bp, 40 predicted proteins | sample 1106171 | NCBI WGS metagenome assembly FRDC01 (sample SAMEA3930566, study PRJEB13176) | freshwater metagenome | biome: Drinking water system; feature: drinking water; material: water | place: Singapore | collected 2014-12-20 | reverse complement strand
AATCAGGGCGACTGGATTTGAACCAGCGACCTCGAGGACCCAAACCCCGCGCTCTACCAAGCTGAGCTACGCCCTGGATGAGCCGACAGCGTACGCCCGCCGACGCGTCACCGGTCCGGCCGCACCGGCACCTCCTGGAACAGCAGGATCTTGGGCCGATCCCCCGCCGCCACGACGTTGCTGCGGTCCACGACCATCACGTACCGCTTCGCGAAGCTCGGCACCATCGGGTCGCTCGGGGCCAGGCCCTCGACGTCCGACGCGCGGTACCCGTGCACCAGGAACCACGCGCAGAACACGTCGCTCCGCGTGTTGGCCGAGCCCGCGAGGGCGTCGAGGATCGGCTGCGCGGCCGATGGGGCGTCGCGCAGCAGCGCGCTGGCGAACGTCCGCGTCGTGGTGTCGTTCGCCGAAGCCGGCAGCGCGTTGAAGTACAGCCCGGCGTTCACGCCGTAGACGATGGTTTCCTGGCTGCCCGCACCCGGCTGCCTGATCTCTCTGGCGCGGACGTTGCCGCGTGACTGGCGGTCGACGCTGACCTGCCGGCGCTGCTCGCTGGGATCGGCAAAGCCGCTCTCGTTGATCCAGCGGAGCCGGGCGAGCAGCCACTCGCCCGGGGTCGCGAAGCCCAGCGCCTCGCGCAGGCCCAGCACACCCGAGTTGATCGAGCGGGCCCGCCACGTGAGCGGGTCGGTCGCGCTGAATCCGGGCGGCGCGGGGTAGAGCTCGTTGGCGAGCGCGTTGAAGTCGGTGAAGTCGGACGCGATCGGGTCGGTCGCGCCGGTGCGCTGCCGCGCCAGCGCGAAGCCGACGCGCTTGTCGCGATAGCCCAGCAGCGTGCCCGTGACGTCCCAGACCTCGTGATCAGGCGACACCAGCCGGTTCCCCGCCTGCTGCGCCGACGTCGGCCAGTCGCCCGCCCGCAGCGACGGGGCCGCCATCGGCAACGCCGCCAGCACCGCCTGCGGCGCGGTGTTCACGTTCACCGTCCCCGGCACCTTCCGCGTCAGCGACCCCGTCGGGCCCACGCGCACCCGATCCAGCAGGTTCAACGCCAGCGGCAGGCCGAGCCCGCGGACGCGGTCCTCCGCCGGGTTGAAGATGCCGTCCGGCCCGCCGGAACCATCGAGCCGGCTGCGGTCGATGAACGGCACGAAGCGGTCGAGCGCCAGGCGGCCCTTCACCAGCGCCCCGAGCACCACCGTCCCGCTCGGCGGCGTGGCGGACGTCTGCAGCGGGAACCACCGCGGGTCGACCCCGCCCACGCGGTACATCGGATCGATCGGCTCGCTCGAACCCGGGCTCGGCTGGGCCGGGCTGTCGTAGTCCAGCGCCAGCGCCATCGCCTCGGCCAGCGTGGTCCACTGGACCTCTTCGTTCGCGGCGTCCTCGTACTGGCTCCCGCCCGCCTGGCGGGTCCGCAGCGGGTCGTGCGACGGGCCGATGGCCAGCGTGTTGATCAGGTCCGAAGCGCGCAGCGGCGGCGCGATCGGGCGGGCGTCGATGGCCGCCCCCCCGCTGTCGTAGAGCGGCGCGACCGTCGCCGCGCTCCCGAGCACCGCGTCGCTGTCGCGCGTGGCCAGCGACCCGCGGGTCCGCAGCGGGGGCAGCAGCACGGGCAGCTCGATCTCGCCCGTCCACGCGTACGCCACGCCCGTCTCCACGCCCGCGATCGCCGTGCGCTGCGAGGCGGCCTGCCACGGCAGGCCGGAGAGGTTCCGGGTCGACGGGAACGGCCCGGGCGCGTAGGTCCCCGGCTTGCGCCCGATGTCCCAGTCGGTCGAGTTGGGCGCGATCGAAGTCGGGGCCAGCAGCGCGGTGATGCTGGGCGAGAGCAGGTCGCCCGTGTAGCCGCCGCTGGTGCTGCCGAAGACCGACGAGGACAGCGTGTCGCCCCCGCCGATGTGCGTGGTGATGGATGGCGGCGTCTTCCAGTCGATGTTGAGCGAGCCGGCGCCCGTGGCCCGGGCGTCGAGCCCGCCGGTCTGCGCCGGCCGCTTGACCTCCAGGCAGTACGCCGGGAAGCCCCCCAGCGACGAACCCGCGTTGGGCCGGCGGAAGCGCCCGCCCAGCACGAGCACCTGCCCCTTCTCCGTCGCCCCGAGCACGATCGTCTCGCCGTTGGGCGACGCGACCGGGCGGAGCGTTTCGCTGCTGCCCGCGGCGGCCGGATCGAAGATGCGGTCGACCAGAATGTCGTTCCAGCGGTTGTTGCTCGACTGCTCGTCGCCGGTCCGCACGATCTTCCACAGCTTCGCGACCCGGTTCGCCGCCGGATCGGACGCGGCGAACACGCCCGAGGGCGGCTGCAGGCTGGTCATCGCCTCGTCGGCAAACGGCAGCAGGCGGATCGCCGGCGCATCGCGCCGGCCCGCCAGCAGGTTCATCAGCCACTCCTGCACCGCCGTCTGGCTCGGCACCGTCGCGCCGACGGCGCCCAGCCTTGTCGCGAGCTCTGTTAGCGACACGTCGCTGATGAACACGACCTTGGTCTCGCCCGGGGCGAGCAGGATGTTGCCCAGCGAGCTGGTGTTGGGCGAGGTGAAGTTGCTGTCGCCCAGCGCGTAGCGCCGCCCGCCGAACTCGATGTACTGACGAACCTCACCGAGCTGGGTCGATTCGCCGTCGTCGGCGTTGACGATTCGGGCCGGCTGATCGGGCGCGGTGCGGGTCTTGACCTTGGTCAGCGAGAGCTCGACGTCGAAGGGGTTGTGCAGCGCGAAGGCGACGAACTCCCCGATATAGCTCTTGCCGCGACCGCCCGTGCCGTTGGTGAACTCAAAGAACACCTCGGTCTGGTTGGTCGCCGCGTTGGTCCGCTCGTCCGAGACGTAGACGCGCACGGCCGCCACCTGCGTGAGGAACGGCTGCGGCGTGATCCCGAAGATCCGCGTCGCGGGCGACCACCGCTCCGGCCCGCCGCCCGCCGGCCGCGGGGCCAGCCGCGCATCGCCCAGGTCCAGCCGCCCGGCGACGCGCGGGGCCAGCCCGCGCTGGTTGGGCGGGAGGGTCGTGAAGGCGTCGCGCACGTTCCACTCCGGGAACAGCGAGGCCTGCACCGCGCCGCCGGCGCCGGTGGAGTACGCCCCGCTGTCGAGGAACTGCCGAGCCGTGCCGCCGCCACCGGGGACCTGGTCCTCCGGTGCCGAGAGCAGCGTGAACACCACGGGCAGGTCCGCCGCCTCGACGCCCAACGCGCCGATCGACCGGCTGGCGGGGATCGGGTTGGTCCACTGCAGGCGCGACGCGATCAGGTTCGCCGTCCAGTGGGCCGCGATCCGGATCGCGGTCTCGCCCGTCGAGCCGCGGTAATCCGACGCCTGCGGCGCGGGGACGGTGCCCGATGGGTAGTTCTCGGTGGATGTGCGGTACCCGCCGTAGGCCAGCGTGCGGGCCGGGTTGCTGGGGCTGAGCGCGTCGCTCTCGGCGTCCCACAGGCTGCTGCCCGAGCGGTTCCCGCCGGTGGTCTCGCCCGAGTACGGCAGCAGCGCGTCGGCCGCGGCACGGAATAGGTCGTTCGCCGCCCCGCCCATCGCGGCCCAGTTGGGCGACACCTCGCTCGCCGTCGCCGCCAGCGACGCCGCGTTCAAGCGGGCCAGCACCTCGTCGACCTGCAGCGGGACATCGCCCGTGCCCAGACGCCCGGCCCGCTCGCGCACGGCGGCGAACTGCGCGTCGGTCGCGGCGCCGCCCGTCTCTTCCAGCCGGAGCGTGCTCGCCGCGAGGTAGCGCCCGCCGCTCACCGTGGTCAGCAGCCGGCGCAGGTCGACCTGGGCCTGCAGGGCGGTGTCGGGGTCCTCGAGATCGTCGGACCGCAGGTTCACCGACTGCGGGAAGTTCTGGTTCTGCACGCGGTCGCGGTCCAGCCGCTCCAGCGCCAGCGGCCGGTTGCTCCGCAGGGGCGAAAGGTTCGCCGCCGCCGCGTGACGGCCCGCGAGCGTGCGCTCGAGCGCCGACGTCACCCGCGCGTCGTTGACGCCCTCGAAGGTCCGCAGCTCGAGCTCATCCCCCGGCCCGAACGCGGCCGTCCGGCCGCGCAGCCGCAGGTCCGCGTTGGCCGGGTTGTCCGGCGCGAGCGACGCCCGCGCCTCCAGGGTGCCCCCGGCCCGGAACAGCCTCGCCCGATCCTCCGCGGAGACCACCGAGTTGCTGAACAGCGTCGCGCCGGAATCCAGCGCCGTCTCGCGGGCCCAGCCCGGGGCGTTCAGCGCACCGGTGGACGCGTCGTCCGGCGGGTAATAGCCGTCGCGCGACGGTTTGGAGTTGGTCGAATCGCCCTGCGCCGCGGGGACCAGCCGCGCATCCAGCAGCGCGGCGAACGCCGAGCGCCCCACGGCCTCGCGGTAGTCCGGTCCCGCCGCGCCGCTGGCCCCCACGCCGTAGCCGTTCTCCGTGAGGTAGTTCCCGGGGTCGCGGGTGTCGCTGCTACTGAACGTGATCGCCGGCTGGCTCAGCAGGGCGTAGAACGCCGGGCTCGACTGCGTGAACGCCACGCTGCCCGGGAACGCGCCGGCGTCGGCGGCCATGAAGAGCCGCTCGAGGTCGACATCCGCGGGCGTGACGCCCGCCGGCCGCGACGCCGTCGGGGCCGCCCCGAACTGCATCGCCGTGTTCACGTTCACCTTGCCCGAGAGGTCGACGATGCGGGCGGCGACGAAGTACCGCACGCCGTCCTCGCCGCCGGGCGTCAGCCCGCGGGCCACGGACTTCCCGTCGCGGTCGCGCGGCGTCGGGTCGGCCATCTCGAACCAGCGGCTGTCGGCCCAGCCGTCGCCGTCGGCGTCGGCGTACTGGTTGGCGAAGTACTCCTGGTCCCCGGGGACGAGCCGGTCGGGCGCCTGGGCGTCGTACAGCCGCGCCCACGCGGAAATCCGCGCCGAGCTGTCGCGCGTCTCGCGGAGGCCGTGGGCCATCCCGAGCTGGTTCAGCGCGAACATCGCCGGGCGGTAGAGCTTGTCCACCGCCGAGTCCGCCGTCCGGCGCAGGTCCGGCACGCGGGTCAACGTCGCCAGCGAGCCGTCGGCCTTCACGTAGGGCAGCGGGAACGCGTCGGGCAATTCCAGCGTGGCCGGCGGGATCCGCTCGGGCGCGCGGGCGCTGGTCGCCGACGCTTGGTAGTCGGGCTTGAGCAGCGTGAGGCCCGTGCTCAGACGCGGCCGGCGGTCGGCCGCCTCGCCCACGCCCGACTCGGCCTGAAAGTTGTTCCGCAGGTTGGCGAGGTTGACAAACAGCCCGCCCGGCGCGGCGACGCTCAGCGCCCGCCAGTCGCGCATCGTCCGCCACGGCGCGTTCGCGTCGACCGCCACATTCAGAAGGTCCTCCGCCGTGCTGCTGGCCAGCCACGGATCACGCGGCCCGCGCGGGTCCACCGTCCCGAAGGTCCAGCGGCCCACCGAGCCGTCGGACACGAACTGCACCGACTGCGAGGGCACGGTGCCGAAGAGATCGACCGCCTCGCGGCTGGTGAAGCTGACGGCGTATGGATCAACGCCCGGGTAGTCCATCGGGGCCCGCACCGCCGTGGGCCGGTTGAACAAGTCCTCCTGCACCACGTGCTTGAACGTGCCGCGGGCGACCAGGTTCGCGAGGTGATCGGCGACGGCCTCGACCGCCTCGCCCGACCGCGCCTGCCGCACCGCGCCGGCCCCGCCGCGCTTGTCGGCCTGGCCGACGGTGGTGTAGACGATGACGACGGTCGCGATCAGCGCGAGCACGCCGACGACGAGGATGAGCACCGAGCCGGGGGCCGTGGCCCGGAGCCGACTGCCCCGCTCGCGTCCGATTTGCCGCTTCGTGTTCATCGCAGAACCCCCTTGCCGCCTGGACCGTTGCCACCCCGTCGCGAACTTCGCCCCGTCACAGCGCCGCGTCGCCCTCGCCCGCCGCGGCGGGCACCGGCAGAACCACCTGGAACGTCTGCTGCACCGACGCATCGACCGGGTCGGCCAGCGTCACCGTGACGCGCAGCAGCACCGGCCAGGCCCAGGGGATCGTGAGCGGATCGCGGAGCACGTCGCCCTCCTCCGGGTCGTACGTCACCGCCCCGCCCGAGCCGGCCGGGGCCGGGTGCGCGTCGAAGCGCAGCACGTCGTCGTTGTACGCGAACCCGCTGGCGTACCGCCGCTGCGGGAACACCGGCGACTGCACCGACGCCGAGCCGGGATTGGCCAGCGGGAGCTCGGGCGTGAAGGTCGGGTCGACGTAGCCGAACAGCGAGTACATCACCGGCCCGTCCGCGTCGGGATCACGCCCGCCGCCCTGCACCGAAGGGTCGCCACGCCGGGCCGACTGGAGCGGCTCGGGGTGGATCAGTGCGGGCCACACCGACCAGCCCGCGCTCGTGCCGTCGCTGCGGCGATAGGTCTGCTGGAAGTACCGCTCCTGCGTGCCCGCCGGCCAGCCGGTGTTCGGCCCGGTCGGGTCGCCATCGTTGTTGGCGTACACATACGGATAGGGCAGCACGCCGTAGTCGGCGTCACGGTCCCACACGCCGTCGCCGTTGAGGTCGACCAGCCGCCGCAGGCCGTGCCAGATCAGCCGGCCGGCGACGGGTGACTGAGCGGCGGTGAGGGTCCGCTCCACGTCGCCGAAGGACCACTCGACGATGAACTCCGTGCACCGCGGCGCGAGCACCGACGCCGTCAGCATCTGCTGATCGGCCCGGAGTTGCTCGGGGCTGGGGTCGGTGCGTTCCAGGCGGTTGAAGCGATCGGGCGGCGTGGCCTCGTACCGCATCCGCGTCGCTTCGCCCCGGCGTGGCGCCGCGTACGCCGCCCCGCTGTCGCGACCGTCGGAGTCCGCCGGCAGCGCGTCGATCATCCACCGCTGCATCCGGGCCCGGTCGGGCTTGCCGGCGGCGGTCTCGCGGTCGCCCGAGAGCAACTGGTCGTACCCGGGGTTCGACGCGTACCCGATCGGCCCGTTCACACCCGTCCCGCCCAGGTACGTCTCCGGCCCGAACAGCACCGTCGCGCGGATCTCCGCCAGGTCGGTCGCGGCGATATCCACCAGCCCGCTCGAGAACAGCGGCCCCAGCACGCCGCTCGCGCCCGAGCCCCCCTCGGTCCGGAGCAGGCCGGCGCCATTGGGGGTCTGGGCACTGTGCCGCGCCAGCGAGCGGAAGATCGACATCGCCGCCGGCTGCAGCGCGATCTGCCGCGAGCTGTCGCGCAGGTCCGTCGCCGGCGCGTTGGCGAGCACGCCCGTGGTCGGCGCGGGGTTGAGCGACGGCGCGGGGTCCAGCCCCGGGCGGCTCAGCAGCGTGACGTGCCGCAGCAGCGACCAGTCCGCCGCGTAGCGGTTCGGGTTGGTCCCGTTGGTGATCCGCTCGCCCAGGCCCGGGGCCGAGGCCGGCGGATTGGTGTCGGTGAGCGTGGGGCGGTAGTACGTGTCGGGCGTGTTCGCCGCGATCTGCCGCAGCCCGTGGCCGTAGTAGATCCGCGCCTCGCCGGCGGTCGGGACGCGCGACGGGTGCAGCGGCTCGCGGGCGGAGGTGAACTCCCCCTTGGCGAAGAACATCAGCTCGTCCGCCCGCCGCAGCCTCGGCGCCGTGTCGGCGGGGGTCGCCGCGACGGCGTCACGGCCCGGAGCGCCCGGTGCCGGCACATCGATCCGCCCGTTGCGGTCCGGGTCGACGTACGCGTGCCGGATCACCAGGAACCCGTCGCGCGACAGCCGGCCCAGGTCCTCGCGGAGCTGCCGCTCGACCAGCCCCGCGGACTGCAGCAGGTTGCTCAGCCGCCGCCCCTGCCGGACCGTGTCGCTCGTGAGCGTGAACACCTGCGTGATGCCCACGGCGATCAGGCCCACCACGCCGATGGCCACCAGCAGCTCCACCAGCGTGAAGCCGTCGCCGCCCCGGGGACGCTCGCTTGTCCGCCCGCGCTCGCTCATGGGTTCATCACCTCGACCAGCACCCGGGCCGGCACCTGCGGCGTGAAGACCACCTGCCGGATGGTCTGCGGGTCGCTGCGGTCGGTTTGGGGGACGATCTCCGCCACCGGGCGGGCCAGCCGCAGCGTGAACGCCCGGTCGGTGCTCACGCGCGTGTCCAGACCAAGCACGGTGTGGATGTTGCCGAGGTTGTCGACCAATTGCTGCCCCGGCTGGGCCATCATCGACGCCAGCGCCCCGCGCAGGCTCGCGCCGCTCGGCCCAAGGCCCGGCGGCAACGACGTGTCCACGTCGCTCGTCGGCGCGAGCACCACCAGCCGGTCCCGCTCGCCGTGGTCACCGACGCGAAACTCCACCGGCACCGCCATGGGCGTCGAGTACGCCCGCGTGCGCGTGCTCGGGTCGTACGAGCCGTCCAGCGCGGGCCGGGCGGCCGGCAGGTCCAGGCTCACCGGCAGGCGGAAGTCGGCGTCGGTGCGGCGGCGCTGGGTCAGCGCCTCGTAGACGCTCACGCCCGACGCCACGCGGATCTTGGGATCGACACGCCGCACGAACACCGCCGCGCGGACGCGCGTCGGCAACGCGGGGTCCATCTGCACCGCCACGTCCCACACGAACTGCGGATCAAGCCCGCCGGCGTCCTGCGGCCAGAGCCGGTCGGCGAGCGGGATGCGGAACTGCGCCGAGCGCGGCAGACTTCCGCGGTTCTCATCCGCCGTGGCCCCGAGCACCAGGTCCCCCGCGCGGGCCGCGGCCACGCCCGAGGCCGACGTCGACCCGTCGTCCACCGACACCGGCAGCCAGTAGCCCGCGTCGGTGTTGGCCAGGCCCGTGGTCCATTCGAGCCCGGGGATCTGGTACGCCCTGGTGCCCTCCTGGGCCAGGCGCCAGCGCGACCAGAACCCGGGCACCAGCGCGGGCTGGCCCAGGAACTTCACCAGGTCCTCGCTCCGCGGGGCCGCCCCGTCGAGCGTGACGGCCAGGTCGCCGTTCGCGAACACCGCCCCTTCGAAGATCCCGCCGAGCTCCACCCGGACCGACACCCGCAGGCGGTCGGTCGTCGGGCTCTCGGGCGTGACCCGGATCGCCACCACCGGCGTCGCCGCCGCCAGCGAGGGCGGATCGCCCGACCGCACGGGCGNNGCGCCTCGCGGACCGCCTCGGCGTCCGACGCCGCGCCCGTGAACAGCGACTCGTACGTGCTCCCCCGCACCACGACGCGGAGCGGGACCGGCGCGACCGGCGCGTCGATCAGGAACGACGCCTCGATCGACGGGCCGCGCCCGCGCACGGGCGGGGCGAGCAGCGCCAGCGCCTGCGTGCCCGCGGCGGTGCCGAAGGTCTGGTCCGCGCTGTCGCGCTGCTGCTTGGCGACCACGGGCAACAAGGCCCCCAGCCCGAGCAGGCCGATGCCCAGGATGAGCACCGCCATGAGCGCTTCGATGAGCGAGAAGCCGCGGTTCACTGAGCGCCCTCCGGCAGATTCGGAGCCACCTCGATCATCGCCCCGCTCGAGCGGTCCACCGCGAACAGCCGCGCGGGCGGATCGGCCGCGGGCACCGGCTTGAACGAGGACGACCCGGCGTTGGGCACCAGCACGCCCGCGACCCGGATGCTGGCCCCCTCGATCCACAGCGCGATGAGCCGGGCCAGCCCCGCCTCGTCGAACCCCGCCGGCGGCTCGACGAAGTACGGGCCCAGGTCCGCCGACGCCGTAGTGTCCGAGACGAACCGCTCGGCCGGGTTGTTCAGCACCGTCGACCGGTTCGACACGCGGTACAGCACGCCCGTGAACCCGTCGACGCGCAGGCCCAGCGACGCCGCCAGCTTGCCCTCGTCCATCACCGCCAGCTCGGTGACCGGCCCGGCCATCACCGTGTCGCTCGAGCGCACGCCGCCGGACGGGTCGCTGGTGCCGATCAGCCGCCGCACCGCGTCGCCGCTCAGCTGGCCGTCGACGCGGATCGACTCGAACGCCGCGGGCAGCGACGTGGCCAGGTCGAGCCGGTGCCGCGCGGCGGGGATGCTCGGGTCCGCCGGGCTGGTCGCCGTGCCACCGCCGCGGGCGCTCGCCGAGGCCCGCGGCGCGAGCACCAGCACCGGTGCCTGGTTGCTCACCACCGGCCGGCCCGAGCCGCCCTCGAACCGCACCATGAACGTCGAACGGTCCATCCCGTCGTCGTCATCGCCCGGCACCGAGGCGGTGCCGAAGTTGCGGCGATAGAAGCCGGTCTCCGGGAACACCCAGTCGCCGCGCGTCGGCGTCAGGCCGTAGCGCGGGTTGCCGTTGGTCGCGGCGTACCAGCCGGGCGACGGGTCGCTCGCGCTCGAACCCCCGCCGCTCGTCCGCACCATCCGCCCCGCCGGCACGAACCCGCGCACCGTGAACCCGCGGGGAAGGCTGATCACCGTCGCGCCCGGCGGCGGGGCGAACACCTCGCGGACCACGCTGGTCACGGTCCCGCCCGTGTCGTCGCGGTCGTCGATCACGCCCACGCGCACGCACGGCACGATCTGCACCACCCCGCCCGGCTCGAAGAAGAACACCGCCGCCGAGTCCGCCCCGGACGGCCCGTTGACCGCCGCCGACCGCGCCAGCGTCAGGCCGGAGCGGACCGCCTCGACGGCCTGGGCCTGGGTGTTGGCGGCGACCAGCGCGTTGAACGCGGGCAGCGCGAGCGTGATCAGCACGCCGATGATGAGCACGACCACGAGCATCTCGATCATCGAGAACGCCCGGGCCACGCCTCCCGAAGCCCGCTGGATCAGACGCCACGCGCTCACGGGCCGACCTCCCGAAGGTTGTCCTGACGGGCCCGGCGCCGAACCGCCGCCTCGCTCGCCTCCGCGCCCATCCCCAGCCGCGTCCGAAGCCCCGGCACGCCCCCGACGTCGTCCAGCGGCTCGTCGCCGAACAAGCCATCAGGCCCCGCGCTCACGATGGCGTACTGCGCCCGGCGCAGCGCCGGCTCCTCGGCCGCGTCGCCCACCGCCGGCGAGACGTTGTACGAGCGGATCTCGCCCGCGCGGGCCGGATCGTTGGGCACGATCGTGTTGGGCTGGGACGCGTTGACCGGGAACACCGGCCAGACCCGGAGGTCGAAGCCGCTCGCCCCGCCGTCGCGCCGGTGCAGCGTGGGCGACCAGCGGTAGTAACGGATCGGCCCGCCCCAGCGGTCGGTGAGCAGCCCGCAGTCGATGGCCCGCACCGAGTTGTTGGCGGTGTCGAACTTGGCCCCGACCAGCCGCCGCGTGAACGGCGCCGCATCGAGCACCGGGGGAAACTTGCGGCCGGCCAGGTCGAACGTGCCGTCGGGGCTCGGCTTGCCCGAGCCGGCGAGCCGGCTGCCGTCGACCCGCTCACCCAGCCCGCCGAACAGGTACGCCGGGAGCGAGCGCGTGCTCCAGCGCGGCTCGTTGGGGGCGGCGAGCTCGAAGCGGAGGTACTGCTCGTGGAGCTGCTCGGCCGGGTCGTCGCTGCCCCGCGCGAACTGCTCGCTGGCGAGCACCAGCCGCCCGTCGGGGTTGACGTCGGTGGTCGCGGGGATCGCCTCGACGCCGCCGTTGCTGGAGCGGGCGCGGTCGTCGAGCAGGGGCGGGTAGAACCCGTGCTCCTGGCGGAACTGATCCACCGCCAGCCGCACCGTCCGCAGCAACTGGGCCTCCAGGTTCGCCCGAACCGTCCGCACCACCGACCCCACCGCCACGAACACCAGGGCGGCCAGGATCGCGACGATCGCCAGCACGATCACGCCCTCGACCAGCGTGTAGGCGCGGGCGGCGGGCGAGCAGCGGGTTGGAGGGTTCGGGGTCAGCATGGCCGAGGCGTGGAGCAAGGTTCCAGCGTGGAAATGCGGTTGCACGGGGCCTGGGCGGGCGCACCGTCCGCGTCGGACGGGGCGCGTCGCGGACCGGCGGGCGGTTTACATGCCGCCGCTCTGGAGCTTCTCGATGATGGCGACGAGCGGCATGAACATGGCGACCACGATGGTGCCCACGGTCAGCCCGAGGAAGACGACCAGCAGCGGCTCGATGAGCTTGACCAGCGAGTTCACCGCGACGTCGACCTCGTCGTCGTAGTTGTCCGCGACTTTCAGCAGCATGGAGTCCATGTCGCCGGTCTCCTCGCCGACGGCGATCATGTTCACCACGATCGCGTCGCAGACCTTGGACTCGCGCAGCGGCGTGGCGAAGCTCTCGCCCTCGCGGATCGAGTCGTGCACCTTCTGAAGGGCCCGCTCGAAGACCCAGTTGCCGCAGGTGTCGCGGGTGATGTTGATGGCCTCGAGGATGGGCACGCCGGCGTTGATGAGCGTGCCCAGCGTGCGGGTGAACTTGGCGATCGTGGTCTTTTTCATCATGCCGCCCAGCACCGGGATCCGCAGCAGGACCCAGTCGGTGACGGCGCGGCCCGCGTTGCTCTTGCGGGCCACCTTGATGAGCATGAAGAACGCCACCGGCCCGAGGGCCACGAAGATCCAGCCCGGGACGCTCTGGCCCGCGCGGGTGCCGGCCATCCACGCGGAGGTGTCGATCAGGTTCTGCGTGATGGCGGGCATGGCCACGCCGAAGTCGGCGAAGATCTTCTCGAACTGCGGGACGATCTTGACCATGATGAACGTGACGATCAGCACCGCCACGAGCATCACGACCACCGGGTACATCATCGCGCCGACGATCTTGCGCTTGAGGCGCTCGGCCTTCTCGAGGAACTCGCTGAGGCGCTGCAGGATGATGTCGAGCACGCCGCCGATCTCGCCCGCGGCCACCATCTTGACGAACAGCCGGTTGAACGCCTTGGGGTGCTTGCCCATCGCTTCCGACAGGCTCGACCCGCCCTCGACGTCCTCCGACACCGCCTGCAGCACGCTCTTGAGCCGCCCGGGCTTCTGCTGCTCCTCGAGGATCTGGAGCGACCGCAGCAGCGGCAGGCCGGCGTCCTGCAGCGTGGAGAGCTGCCGCGTGAACACCGTCAGGGCTTTATTCTTCACCTTGCCCTGCAGGAACGAGCCGCCCGACTTCTTCTTGCGCGGGGCCGCGGCGGCGGGCTCCTGGGCCTTGTCGCCCTTCTTCCCCGCCTTGGCCTCGCGGACCGACGTCGGGAAGAAGCCCTGCGCCTTGATGCGCTGGATGGCTTCCTCGCTGCTGCCGGCGTCGATGGTGCCCTTCTGCGGCTTGCCCGACGCGTTCAACGCTTCATAGGTAAAGGTCGCCATGAGTCGCTCGCTTCGCTCCGTTCACACGTGCCGGGCTGCCCGCCCGGCGAATCAGCCGGTCTAACCCCGCCGCCGTCCGCCCCACCCCGCCCCCGTCCGCCCCACCTCGCCCACGCCCAACCCCCCTGCCGCCGCCGGGGGATCACTCCTCGTCGGACAGGGTCTCGCGCAGGACTTCGTCGATGGTCGTCTGGCCCTCGTAGATCGCGAGCATGCCCGACTCGCGGAGGGTCCGCATCCCCGCGCGGCGGGACGAATCGCGCAGGAAGTTCGTCGCCGCCTTCTTCATGATCAGGTCGCGCAGTTCCTCGTTGACGGCCATGATCTCGAACAACGCCATACGCCCGCGGTAGCCCGACTTGAAGCAGTGGTCGCAGCCCTTGCCCAGGAAGAACTTGGCGTTGGGCGGCAGCTTGCCGGCCCCCAGGCCCAGTTCCATGAGCTGCTCCTCGTTGGGGGCGAACGCGTCCTTGCACTTGGGGCAGATGGTGCGGACCAGCCGCTGCGCCACCACCCCTTCCATCGTCGCCGTCAGCAGGAACGGCTCGACCCCCAGGTCGACCAGACGGATCACGCTCGACGGGGCGTCGTTGGTGTGCAGGGTCGTGAGCACCAGGTGGCCCGTCAGCGAGGCCTGCACGGCGATCTGCGCGGTCTCGAGGTCGCGGACCTCGCCGACCAGGATCACGTCGGGGTCCTGACGCAGGAAGCTGCGCAGCGCCTTGGCGAAGGTCAGCTCGACCTCCGGATTCACCTGCACCTGGCACAGCCCGTCGATGTCGTACTCGACGGGGTCCTCGGCGGTCAGGATCTTGGTCTCGATGTCGTTGAGGGCCTGCAGGGCGGCGTAGAGCGTCGTGGTCTTGCCCGAGCCGGTGGGGCCGGTCACGATCACGATCCCGTTGGGCTTGTTGATCAGCCGCTTGAAGGTTTCCAGGTCGTCCTCGCGGAGGCCGACGCGGTCGAGCGAGAGCTTGACGTTGCCGCGGTCGAGCACGCGCATCACGACCGACTCGCCGTGCATCGTGGGCAGCACGCTGACGCGCAGGTCGACCGGCGCGCCGCCGACGGTCAGCTCGATGCGGCCGTCCTGGGGCAGGCGGCGCTCGGCGATGTCCATCTTGGACATGACCTTGATGCGGCTGGTGATGGCGGTGCCCAGGTGCTTGGGCGGCGGGACCATCTCGTACAGCACGCCGTCGATGCGGTAGCGCATCTTGAACTCCTCTTCGAACGGCTCGAAGTGGATGTCCGACGCGCGGTCCTTGATCGCCTGGAGCAGCACCAGGTTCAGCAGCTTGATGACCTTGTTGTCCTCGCTCGCCTCCATCACGGCGTCGAGGTCGATCGAGGCCCCGCCGCCCCCGCCGCGCTCGGCGGCCTTGGCGAGGTTGGCCAGCTTGTCGTCCTTGGCCAGTTCGCCGACGACGTCGGTCACCGACTCCTGCTTGGCGTAGTGCTTCTTGATCAGGGCGTCGATCAACGCCCCGTCGGCCACCACCGCCTCGACGTTGAAGCCCATCAGAAGACGGAAGTCGTCCACCGCCTTGAAGTTGTCCGGGCTCTTCATCGCGATCTTGAGCTTCTTGCTCGTCGCGTTGAACGACACCGGCACGACCTGGTACGTCTGGGCCGACTCCGACGGGATCACGCCCTTGACGTCGCCCGGGATGTCAAACCCGGTCAGGTCCATGTACGCCATCCCGGACTGGGCGGCGAGCGCCTCATCGATGTCGCGGGCCTTGATGTACCCCAACTCGAGGAGCAACTGCCCGAGCTTGACCTTCCGGTTCTGCTGAACAGCCAGGGCCTCGTGCACCCGCTCGCGGGTGGTGCGGCCGAGCTTGGTCAGGATGCGGCCGAACTTGCGGCCCTTGAGCTCCTGAAGATCGGCGGGAGAGAGTTGCGTCGTCTGCATACCGGACCAGCTCCGCTTGGCCTACTGCCCGCCCCCCTCGAAACACCCGACCGGCCGCCCCCGACCCGCTCGCTCGTCACCCGCCACCCTGAAGCCCGGCACAACCGCCGGCCCGCGCCGGCATGGTTCGCCGGGTGACGATGCGTGCACCGTCCAGGGTCGGTTCCCCCGAAGGACGGCGGCTGCGGCGTCTTTTTCGATGCGACTTGTGGGTTGCGGCTGATCTTACGCCTTGCCAGCCTCCACGTCGGACTCGTCGAGGTCGGTCCGACCAATGGTCCGGCCGAGCTTGTGGACCTTGTCGCGGAGGTCGCCGGGGTTCTTGCTCTTGTCCACCATTTCCTCGGCGGAGATCTTGCCGGCCATGTAGAGCTGCCAGAGGTGATCGTCCAGCAACTGCATGCCGAAGCGCTTGCCGGTCTGGATGGAGGAGTCGATGCGGAAGGTCTTGCCCTCGCGGATGAGGTTGGCGATGGCGGGGGTGACGACCAGGAACTCGTACGCCGCCACCATGCCGGGCGTGTCGGCCCGGCTGAGGAGCTGCTGGCTGAGCACGCAGATCAGGGCGGTGGAGAGCTGCACCCTGATCTGGTTCTGTTGGGTGACGGGGAAGGCGTCGACCACGCGGTCGATGGTCTTGGCGGCGCCGGTGGTGTGCAGGGTGCCGAACACGAGGTGGCCGGTCTCGGCGGCACGGATGGCGGCCTCGATGGTCTCGAGGTCGCGCATTTCGCCGACCAGGATGACGTCGGGGTCGGAGCGGAGCACGCGGCGGAGGGCCTCGGCGAAGGTCGGGACGTCGGTGCCAACCTCGCGCTGGTTCACGATCGACTTCTTGTGCTTGTGGTAGTACTCGATGGGGTCTTCCATCGTGACGATGTGGCGGTCGAAGTTCGCGTTGACGTAGTCGATCATCGTCGCCAGCGACGTGGTCTTGCCCGAGCCGGTCGGGCCGGTCACCAGGAACATCCCGCGGGGACGGCGGACCAGCTCGCGGCAGATCTCGGGCAGGCCGATCTGCTCGAAGGTCAGGAGCTTGTTGGGGATGCGGCGGAGGACGATGGCCAGGTCGCCGCGCTGGCGGAAGATCGAGACGCGGAAGCGGGCGGCCTCGCCGTAGGAGAAGCCGAAGTCGGTGCCGCCGCGTTCCTGCAGCTCCTGCTGCTTCTGCTCGGGGGTGATCGACTTCATGAGGGCGACCATGTCCTCGGAGTCGATGACCTTGGTGGCGAGGTTTTTCAGCCCGCCGTGCATGCGCAGGGTGGGCTGGCGGCCAACGGTGAGGTGGAGGTCGCTGGCGGAGTTCTGGACGACGGTGTCCAGCAGGCGGTCCATCTGCATGGTGGACATGGAAGGCTCCGGGGTACTGGGCGGTGCGGCGGGCGGGAAGCGGGAACGCGTGGGCGGTGCGATCGGCGAAGGCGGCGGGCGGGCGTCAGGTGCCCAGGCCCTCGACCTGCGTCGAGCGGGCGACTTCCATCGGGGTGGTGAGGCCCTTCTGGATCTTGAGCTTGCCGTCGTCGACGAGCGAGCGCATGCCGGCGGCGATGGCGGCTTGGCGGATCTTGCTGACGGGCTCCTGGCGGAAGGCCATCTCGCGGATCTCGGCGTTCATCAGCATCATCTCGTAGATGCCGCGGCGGCCCTTGTACCCGCCGCCGCTGCACACTTGGCACCCTCCGGGGCCGTAGATCTTGCCCTTGGCCTCCTCGGGCGTCATGCCGACGACGGCCAGGTACTTGGGGTCGGGGTCGTTGTCGATGACCTTGCAGTCCTGGTGGAGGATGCGGATCAGTCGCTGGGCGAGGATGGCCTGGATGGCCGAGGCGACGAGGAACGGCTTGACGCCCATGTCGATGAGGCGGGTGATGGCGCTGGGGGCGTCGTTGGTGTGCAGGGTGGAGAAGACCAGGTGGCCGGTGAGGGCGGCCTGGATGGCGATCTCGGCGACCTCGCGGTCGCGGATCTCACCGACGAGGATGATGTTGGGGGCCTGGCGCAGCATGGTCTTGAGGATCACGCTGAAGGTCAGGCCGATCTTCTCGCGGGTCTGGCACTGGTTGATGCCGCGGAAGTTGTACTCGATGGGGTCCTCGGCGGTGATGATCTTCTTGTCGGGGCGGTTGAGGATGTCGAGGGCGGAGTAGAGGGTGGTTGTCTTGCCCGAGCCGGTGGGGCCGGTGACGAGGAAGATGCCGTTGGGCCGGCGGATGATCTTGTTGAAGACGTCGAGCTGGTCCTGCTCGAAGCCCAGGTTGTTGAGGCCGATCTTGACGGCGTCGGCGCGGAGGATGCGGAGCACGACGGACTCGCCGTGGTAGACCGGGCAGGCCGAGACGCGGAAGTCGACGAACTCGCTGTTCTCGAGGGGCAGCTTGATGCGGCCGTCCTGGGGGATTTTCTTCTCCGCGATGTTCATGCCCGACATCAGCTTGAGCCGGGAGAGGATCGCGTTCTGCATGCGCTTGGGGAGGTTCTCACGCTCCATGCAGACGCCGTCGATGCGGTAGCGGAGGCGGACGCGGTCGCCGAAGGGCTCGATGTGGATGTCGCTGGCCCGCATCGTGAAGGCTTCCTTCAGGATGCGGTTGACGAGCTTGACGATCGGGGCGTCGTCGCCCGTGATGTCGATGGACTTGTCCATCGAGCGGTCGACGGACTTGTCGATGGACTCGGTGACGAGGTTGGCGCCGGGGGCGGGGGCGGGCTTGGCGGCGCCCTTGACGGTCCCGTCGATGAACTTCTTGATGGCGGTGCGGCTGGCCAGGCGCGGCTCGACCTCGGTGTTGAGGCGGAAGCGGAGCATGTCGAGCAGCTCGAGATCCATCGGGTCGTGGATCACCAGTTGCAGCTTGCCGTTGGTCTTGTTCAGCGGCAGGATGACGTGCTTCTTGATCAGGTCTTCGGGGATGAGCTTGGGGTTGACCTGGTTGGCGATGGCGGGCGAGCCCAGGTCGACGTACTCGAGCCCGAACTGGCGGGCGAGGGCCTTGGCGACCTGTTCCTCGGTGGTGAAGCCCATCTCGACCAGGGCGTCGCCCAGGCGTTTTCCCGTGCCGCGGGATTTCTGCTGGGCCTCATCGACCTGGGCGGTCGAGAGCGCGCCCCACTTGACCAGGATTTCGCCGAGTTTCTCGCGGGAGCGTGCCATAGGTAAGGGGAGAGGATACCCCTCAGCGGGGGCGTCGGACGAGGCGGGCGGTGGTGATGCGCGCGGTCGGCGGAGGTTTCACACGGAAGCGTGCCCGCGGGCGGGCGGCGGGCATCGAAGCGGCGACCCGGACGCCGTCACGGGCGCGGTCAAGGGCGGGACGGGCGCGGGTCGCGCCCGCGCCACGCCGGGTCGGCCATCGCGGCGGAGACGCGCGGCAGCGCCGGGCACGTGCACGCCCGCCACGAGAGCGCGGCGGGCGGGTCGGCCGGGGCGACGGCGCGGCTCGGATCAACGATCAAGGTGGCGGCGGACAGCGCGGCCCGCCGCTCGGTACACTCGGAAAGGGATTCGCCTCGTGTCGACACCGTCTGCACCCCGTCACGGATCGGCCCGGCCCGACGCGGGCCCGGCGGCGGTCCGCCTGCTGATCACCGCGGGGCCGACGCACGAGCCGATCGACGAGGTCCGCTACCTGGGCAACCGCTCGTCGGGCCGGCTGGGGATCGCCCTCGCCGACGCGGCGGCCGCCCGCGGGATGCTCGTCACACTGCTCTTGGGCCCCACGCACCGAACGCCCTCCGATTCGCGGGTGCGCGTCGAGCGGTTCCAGACCACCGGCGAGCTCGAATCGCTGCTGGCCCGGCATTTCCCCGCGTGCGACGTGCTCGTGATGGCGGCGGCGGTGTCGGATTACCGGCCCGTGGTCGATCCGGGGCTGCTCGAAGCCTGCGGCGGGAAGCTGCGGCGCGTCAAAGAAGGCATGACGCTGCGGCTCGAGGCGACGCCCGACCTGCTGGCGGGGTGTTCGGCCCGCCGGCGGCCGGGACAGACGATCGTTGGCTTCGCGCTCGAGCCGCGGGAACGGATGCTCGCCTCCGCGCGCGAGAAGCTGGTCCGCAAGAAGGTGGACCTGATCGTGGCGAACCCCAAGGAGACGATGGACGCCGAGGGGATCGAGGCGACGCTGGTGTCGGCGGACGGGAGCGAGCGGGCGACGCCGGGGGTGATCGGGAAGGACGCGTTCGCGGCGTGGCTGCTCGGCGCGATTGCCCCGGCCGCGGGCGGGCCGCGGACCTAAGTTTGCGGATGCCGCCTCCCCCGCCGTCCCGTGGACCCCGCAAACCAGCCCGTCGGGGCCCAGGGCCGGGCGGGCGTGGAGGCCCGGCACCGGGCGGGCGGGGGCGACCGTTCGGCCCGCCGCGCGGCGGTGGGAAGCCCGGGCCGCGTGGGGCGGGTGGATTTGGGGGTGCGGGCGGTCCGGGTGATCGAGGGGGGCCGGGCGGTCCCGGGCCAGACGGGCGAGGTCCAGACGGGCCGGGTCCGTTTCGTGGTTCGGGCGGCGCGGGCGATGGTGAGCGCGGGGGTTCGCCGCGTCGGCCGGGGGGTCCATTGGCGGATCGGCCGGCGGGTAAGAGTGGCTCGGGACGGTTTCGGCCCGAGGGTGAACGGTCGTTCGGGCCGCGGCCGATGGGGCCGAAGGGCCGGGGGAAACCGGCGGGCAGCGGGTTCCGCGGGATGGGCTCGGGGCCGGGCAAGGGCGAGCGGTTCGCGCTGCCGCCGTCGATCAAGATCGTGCACGAGGACGCGGACCTGATCGTGGTGGACAAGCCGCCGGGGCTGCTGACGGCGATCGAGCCGGACTCGGCGTTCCGCGACAACCTGTTCGACTACCTCAAGCGGTACGTGCGTTCGACGCGCGGGAAGGCCCCGCGGCGCAAGCCGGGCGACGAGGGCTCGCGGCGGACGGGGCAGGGCTGCTACATCATCCACCGGCTGGACAAGGACGCGTCGGGGCTGCTGGTGTTCGCGACCAGCGAGAAGGCGTTTGAGTGGCTGAAGAACGACTTCAAGGCCAAGCGGGTGCACCGGCTGTACACGGTGCTGTGCGAGGGGATCGTCGGGCCGAAGGACGCGGCGGGCACGATCCAGTCGTTCCTCAAGGAAGACGACCAGGGCGTGTCGCGGTCGATCAAGGACGATGAGTTCCGCGGGGCCGGGCCGGGGACGGTGGGCGGGCTGGGCAAGGACACGGCGAAGTTGGCCGTGACGCACTACCGCGTGCTGGGGTCGGCGAACAACCTCTCGCTGCTGCAGGTGCGGCTGGACACGGGCCGCAAGAACCAGATCCGCGTGCACCTGGGCGAGAAGGGCCACCCGATCTGCGGCGATTACCGCTACGGAGCCAAGACCGACCCGGCCGGGCGGCTCACGCTGCACGCGAGCGAACTGGGCTTCACGCACCCGGCGACGGGGCAGAGCGTGCGGTACGTCTCGCCCGCGGCGGGGCCGTTCTACACGTCGGTGGGGCTCGAAGCGCCGACGGGTGTCGAGCGGAGCGGGCCGGCGGATGGCGGGACGCCGCACGGCGCGGAGGCGGGCGAGGACGGTGCCGCGCCAACCAAGCCGCCGAAGAAGGCGGGCGCGGGCTTTCAGGCGGTGCCCGAGACGGCGTGGGAGAACGTGGCGGGGTGGTATGACCGGCTGCACGCCGAGGGCCTGAGCGACCACTACACGAAGGTGATCATCCCGGGGACGGTGCGGCTGGTGCAGCCGGCGGCGGGGATGACGGTGCTCGACGTGGCGTGCGGGCAGGGCGTGGTGAGCCGGGCGCTGGCGGGGCTGGGGGCGAAGGTCGTCGGCGTCGATGGCGCGCCGTCGCTGATCGAGGCGGCCCGGGAGCGCGGCGGCGAGGGCGTGGAGTACGCCGTGGGCGACGCTCGCACGCTGGATGTGGAGGCGCTGCGGGCGGCGTCGGGGGGCGAGGGGTTCGACGCGGCGGCGTGCGTGATGGCGCTGGCGAACATCGAGCCGATCGAGCCGGTGCTGCGGAGCGTGGCCGCGCTGCTGAAGCCCGGCGGGCGGTTCGTCGCGGTCATCAGCCACCCGGCGTTCCGCGCGGCGGGGCAGACGGGCTGGGGCTGGGACGAGCAGGCCAAGCGGCAGTTCCGCCGGGTGGACGGCTATCTCTCGACCGGTCAGCAGGCCATCGACATGCACCCGGGCCGGAGCGCGGCGGGCGAGGAGGCCGTGACGACGCTGACGTTCCACCGGCCGCTGCAGCACTATGTGCGTCACCTGGGCGAGGCGGGGCTGCTGGTGGAGTCGCTGGAAGAGTGGCCGGCGGAGCGGGTGAGTCAGCCGGGGCCGCGGGCGGCGGAAGAGAACCGGGCGCGGCGTGAGATCCCACTGTTCCTCGCGCTGCGCGCGGTGAAGCGGTAGCGCGCCGGGAGTCAGGCGGTGAAACAGGAGCGGGCCGGGCGGCCCGGAATCGCATGACCGACCCGGTGCAGGCGTGCTGGGCGTTGCTGCAGGCGGGCCGGGCCGCGGAGGCGGAGGCGCGGCTGCGTCCGATGGCGGAGGCCTCGCCCGATCACCCGGGGATTCTGCACCTGCTCGGGCTCGCGCTGCGGCGGACGGGCCGGTCCGCGGAGGCGCTCACGCACTTTGCCCGCGCGGCAGATCTGGCCCCCGGGCAGAGCCAGCCGCTGATCGACCTGGGCGAGGCGTTCATGGACCTGGGCCGCGCGGCGGAGGCGGGGGAGGCGTTCACCCGGGCCGAGCGGCTCGGGCACCCGCTGGCGGCGGCTGGGCTGTGCGGGGCGCTGATCGGGCTGGACCGCTTCGATGACGCGGCGGAGGCCGGGGCGCGGGCGATCGCGGCGGCGCCCCGGGCGGGAGTCGCGTACTACAACGCGGCGTCGGCGCTGATGCAGGGCGGGCGGGTGCGCGAGGCGCAGGGCGTGCTCGAGCGCGGCGTGGTGGCGGCGCCGGAGTACCCGGCGCTGGTGTTCGCGCTGCTGGCGGCGCGGCTGTACGAACCGACCTTCCCGCCGGCGGCGATCCGCGAGGAGCACCGCCGGGCGGGGGCGTGGCTCGCGTCGCTGTGCCCGGCGCGGCGGGCGGAGTGGGCGCTGGCGCCGGACCCGGAGCGGCCGCTGCGGGTGGGCGTGCTGTCAAGCGATCTGCGCTCGCACTCGGTGGGCCGGTTTGTCGAGCCGTGGCTCCGCGGGCACGATCGCGAGCGGTACCCGGTCACGGCGTACCAGACCGTCGCGGGCGATACGCGGACGGAGGTGCTGCGGCCGCTGGCGTCGGCGTGGGTGGATGCGGGCGGGCTGAGCGACGTGGCGTTGCTCGAGCGGATCCGCGCGGACCGGATCGACGTGCTCATCGAGCTCAACGGGCACACGAATCACCACCGGGCGGGTGTGCTGCTGCAGCGGGCGGCGCCGGTGCAGTGGACGTACCTGGGCTATGCCGGGCCGAGCGGGCTGCCGACGATCGACGGCCGGGTGGTGGACGCGTGGACGGACCCGGTCGGGGCGGGCGAGCCGGGGGCGGACGGGTTCGCGATCGAGCCGCTGGTGCGGCTGCCGCGGTGCTTTCTTGCGTTTGCGGCGCCCGATGAAGCGCCGCCGGTGGGTCCGCTGCCCGGTCTGGCGGCCGGCTCGCCGCTGACGCTTGGGTGCTTCAGCACGCTGTGCAAGATCGACCCGGCGGTGCTGGCGTGGTGGGGCGAGCTGCTGGAGCGGCACCCTCTGTGGCGGCTGGTCATGAAGAACCGGGGCCTGCGCGATCCGCGGACGGCGGCCCGCGTGCTCGACACCATCGCCGGCGCGCGGCCGGTGCGCGACCGCGTCGAGCTGGTGGGCTTCACGCGCAACGCGGGCGAGCACCTGGGGATGTACGGGCGGGTGGACGTGGCGCTGGACGCGCAGCCGTATGCCGGGACGACGACCACCTGCGAGGCGCTGTGGATGGGCGTGCCGACGGTGGTGATGCCGTCGCCGGGTCATCACGGGCGGGTGGGGGTGTCGATCCTGACGGCGGTGGGCCTGACCGACTGGATCGCCACGGACCGCGCGGCGGCCGAGCGGCTGATCGAGCGCTGGGACGCGGACCGTGCGGGGTTGGCGGCGGTGCGGGCCGGACTGCGGGCGCGGATGGCGGCCTCGGCGCTGATGGACGGGGCGGGGCTCGCGCGGGCGCTGGAGGGCGCGGTGCGGGAGCGGTGGCGGTGGTGGTGCGCGACCGGGGCGTGAGCCGGGGCGAGGGCTCAGGAACCCCGGAGCACTTCGAGCACCGCGCGGCCCAACTCGTCGCCGCGGTTGTCGGCGTAGGTGGCGGCGTCGAGGCCGGCGCGGCTCTTGAGGTCGGCGCGGGCGCCGGCGGAGAGCAGGGCGCGGGCGGACTCGACGTCGCCGCGCTGGGCCGCCCACATCAGCGGCGTCACGCCCTCGTTGTCGGCCTGGTTCACGGCGGCGCCGCGGCGAAGGAGGACGGTGAGCAGTTCCGGGGCCGCGCCGCTCTCGGCGGCGAGGTTCAGCCCTTTGAGATGTCGGCCACCGTTCGCTATTCTCGGATCGTGAACGAGGAGATCAGTGCGGGGACCGGCGCCCAGGCGTTCGGGCTCGGTGTTCAATGCAGCCGCTCACGTTCGTGGACGGATGAGCAGTTGATCAATCTCGAACGGGTCTCCTGCCGGACGCGGCTGGATGGAGCTCCGGAGGATAAGCGGCGCAAGGCCGAACCCCCGCGGGAGGCTTTTCTTTGCGTTGGTTTCAAACAAAAACCCTTGACGAGGGGGGGGGGGGGGGGGNNGGGGGGGGGGGGGCAGGCTATCTTATTAAGGCAAATCATGCCCGCTCACTTAATGGGAGTATCGCCATGGGCCGTCTGCGACGCAAAGTGCTGTGCATGCAAGCATTTCGGATCATGGTGCTCGCCGCAGCCGGACTCGCGGCAAGCGTCACGAATCTTCCTGCTTCGGCTCAGCCGGTCCACATCATCGGCGAGCTGCCGGACGAGCAGCCGGACGAACCGTTCGGCCCAGCGGACCAGACCATTTTCTCCGGCGCGACTCGCGAGTTGATGAAGGCCACAGCCGAGGCGTTCTGGGCCGCGCTCGATGCGACCCCGGATGCCGAAAATTTTGCCCTGCCGACGGAGATCATCGCCCCGACCGACCTGCCGGCGGGGTACACGCTGTTTGGGCAAGAGATCCGAATTTTCGAGTACCTGTACGCCGCGCGAATCGCGCGACTCCCCCCTGGCGACGACCGACCAATCCGCACGATCATCGATCAGGATCCGGTCGCTCGGGCGTTGTTGCGTGAGTACATGACTACGTACACGCTGCGGACCGATCCGGCCGTGCACGGCGCTGACGTGCACGCCGCCCACGCTGAGATGGTTGCCAACGCACTCGCCCATGGGGGGCTCTGGGCTATCAACGGCAATACTTTTGCCATGGGCTCAGGATTGGTCTCGGAGAATTTGATGGAATCGGCGGCTCGGTGGACCCGCCCGAAAGTGTTCCGCGTGCCGGAGGCTACGGCCAACGTGGACCAGCCGTGGAACGAGAACCGGGTGCGCTGCGTCAGAGGTGTTTACCGGGTCAACGGTCCAGTATGGGAAATCGCCCCGGTTGATGGCTCGCCAGTCCCCAAGTTCGAGGCGCCCTCCACCGTCATCCGTTTTTATGGTTGGGTCACCAATTATGACCGCTTGTGTTCTGAACCGCCTCAGTTCCAGACCGATGCCGTTCTCGTCGGGGAAACGGCCGACGGCAGTCCATGGAGCGGAGGATGGCAGATCACTCTGGAACTTCTGCCGAGTGAACCGGCCATCGGCCCGGCGGACCCACAGCCAATTTGCGGGGCCCCGGCCGGCGGCATCTGGACAAAGCACTGGGCCGCTAAGGTGGTGATGACCCGAGGTGTTGACCGGAGCTTCGACGTGAAGCCGGAGGGCATCGGGGCTGGTGTTGGCTGGGTCAAGCGAAGGACTACCAGCGAGTTCCGGTCTCGCTGCAGCATGGAAGCCGGGTGCGCCTGTCGCCCTTGAACGAAGCCCGCCACGCGCGGACTGGTCACGAGAGCTCGCGAGCGCTCCCGGCAGTCTTTGTCGCCCGAACGGTGCTAGCACACCGAATTCGATCACGGCCTACTTCTTCAGCAACTCCGCCACCGCGCGGCCCAGCTCGTCGCCTCGGTTGTCGGCGTAGGTGGCGGCGTCGAGGCCGGCGCGGCTCTTGAGGTCGGCGCGGGCGCCGGCGGAGAGCAGGGCGCGGGCGGACTCCACGTCGCCCCGCTGGGCCGCCCACATCAGCGGCGTCACGCCCTCGTTGTCGGCCTGGTTCACGGCGGCGCCGCGGCGGAGGAGCAGCTTGAGCAGCTCGGGCGAGGCGCCGCTCTCGGCGGCGAGGTTGAGCACGCTCTTGCCGTCCTGGTTGACGGCCTCGGGGTTGGCGCCGACGTTGAGCAGGGCGTTGACCTTCTCGGCGTCGCCCGCGCGGGCGGCGAGCATGAGGGCGGTCTCGCGCCAGCGGTTGCGAGCCTCGATGTCGGCCCCGCGGGCGGCGATCGAGGAGACGGCGGCGACGCTGCCGCGAGCGGCGGCGAACATCAGGGCGGTGAAGCCGCTCTCGTTGCGGGCGTTGACGTTAGAGCCCGCGTCGAGCAGGTCGGCGATGAGCGTTTCGTCGCCGTGGATCGCCGCCAGCATCAGCGCGGTTCGCCCGTCGTCCATCGCCATGTTGACGTTGGCCCGGCCGGCGAGCAGGGCCTGCACGGCGGGGATCTGGCCCGAGCGGGCGGCGGCCATCAGCGGAGTCAGGCCGCTGTCGGGTCCGCTCGCGGTGAGGCGGGCGTTGGGATCGACGCCGGGGACGGCGAGGTCGCGGCGGAGGGAGTCGATGTCGCCCTTCTCGGCGGAGGTGAACAACGAGGCGCTCGGGGCGGCGGTGCTGGCGGCGCGGGCGGTCGCCGTGCGGGCCTCGGAGTAGGTGCCAATGGCCCAGGCGGTGTAGATCGCGGCCCCGCCGCCGAACACCAGGATGAACAGGATCAGGGCCCGGAGCGTCGAGTTGCGTTGGGTCATGGCGGTTCTCCCGGGGGACTTTCCCTGATCAGTCTACCGAGTCGGCGGGGGTCATCACAAATGCGTGGGAGCGTCGGGATGTGGGCGTGGTGGCCGACGCGGCCCGAGCGGATGCTTAGTCCTCGTCGGCGTGGGGCTTGTAGGCGTTCACGATCTGTTGCTGGACGGTGGGCGGGGTGCGTTCGTCGTGGCTGTACTCCAGGGTGTAGGACCCCTGGCCGCCGGTCATGCTCTTGAGCTGGCTGGCGTAGGTGCCCAGCTCGGAGAGCGGCACCACGGCTTTGACGACGCAGAGATCGCCGTCGATGATGTCGCTGGCCTGCACGCGGCCGCGCTTGCCGGAGATGTCGGCGGTGATGTCGCCCATGTAGCGCTGCGGGGCGGTGGTCTCGACGACGACCCAGGGCTCGAGGATCGCGGGCCGGGCCTTCTGCACGGCGTCGATGAATGCTTTTTTACCCGCGGCGACGAAGGCGACTTCCTTGCTATCCACGTCGTGGTACTTGCCGTCGTAGACCTCGACGCGGACGCCGCCGAGCGGGTAGCCCGCGATCGCGCCGGAATCGAGCACGAGGCGGACGCCCTTCTCGATGGCGGGCATGAACTGGCGCGGGATCGAGCCGCCGACGGTGGCGTTCTCGAACTCGAAGCCGGTGGGGTGATCGGGCGGGAGGGGCGCGACGCGGAGGTAGACCTCGCCGAACTGGCCGGCGCCGCCGGTCTGTTTCTTGTGGCGGTGGTGGCCGTCGGCGCGGGCGGTGATGGTTTCCTTGTACGCGACTTTGGTGGGGTGGGTGATGAGCTCGATGCCGCGGGATTTAAGCTTTTCGAGGATGACGCGGAGGTGCAGCTCGCCCAGGCCGCGGAGCACGGTCTGACGCGTTGCCGCGACGCGCTCCATGGTGAAGCACGGGTCTTCTTCCATCAGGCGGTGCACGGCGGCGGCGAACTTGGTCTCGTCGGCGTGGTTCTTGAGCTCGACCGCCACGCCGTAGAGCGGCTTGGGCAGCGGGAGCTGGGGTGGGAGCAGGTGCAGGTTGGCGTCGGCGTGAAGGATGGAACCGAACTTGAGTTCGTCGAGCTTGGCGACGCCGCCGATGTCGCCCGCGACGAGCTCGTGGACCTCGGTGTGCTCCTTGCCGCGGACCTTGAAGAGGTGCCCGATGCGGACGGGCTTCTTGTCTTCGTTGTGGAAGAGGTCGGCCTTGGCGCGGACGGTGCCCTGGACCACGCGGAACATCGCGAGCTTGCCCACGAACGGGTCGTTGACGACCTTGAAGACGTGCGCGACGGCGGGCGCGGCGGGATCGATCGGCGGGTCGAAGAGCTCGTAGCGGCCGTTGACGAGCTGCATGAGCGCGGGCGGCGTTTCGTGCAGCGGCGTGGGGCCGTCGTCGGCGAGGATGTGCAGCAGGTCCTCGACGCCCGCACCGGTCTTCCCGCTCACGAAGCACACGGGCACGAGGTGCCCGGAGCGCATGGCGACCTCGAAGGCGCGGCGGACTTTCTCGAGGTCGATCTCGTCGCCCTTCTCGAAGTACTCGCCGGTCAGGCCCTCGTCCATCTCGACCACTTGCTCGACGATCCGGCGGTGGGCGTCCTCGCAGGTGCCGAAGGCGGGGGTGTGGGCCGAGTCGGCGTGGAGATGATCGAAGACGTCGATGACGTCCGCGTGGCCCTTGACGGGCAGGTTCACCGCGACGCACTCGGGCCCGAAGGCGGAGCGGACGAGCTCGAGGAGTTCTTCGAGGCGGGCCTCCTCGTGGTCGATCTTGTTGATGACCACCATGCGCGGGAGCTTGAGGTCGCTGGCGAGCTTCATGATCCGGCGGGCGTTGACCTCGATCCCGCGGGCGGCGTCGAGCACGATGAGCACGGTCTCGACCGGCGCGAAGCAGCCGACGGCGTGGCCCAGGAAGTCGCCCGAGCCCGGCGAGTCGATGACGTTGAACAGGCGGCCGGCGTGCTGGAAGTGGGCGAGGCTGGAGGTCAGCGAGTGCTTGTGGGCGCGGGCCTCGGGGTCGTAGTCGCCCACGCTGGTGCCGTCGGCGACCGAGCCCATCTTGGCGATGGCCTTGGCGTGGAACAGCATCCGCTCCAGGAGCGTCGTCTTGCCCGAGCCGGCGTGCCCGGCGAGCAGGACGTTGCGGATCGAGGCGGGGTTGAGGACGGCGGGGTGGGAACCGTTGACCGACATACGGCGGCAGCCTTTCAGGCGGCCCGCGGGCCGCCAAGAAGAGCCGGCAGCCGTCCCGGGGCCGACGGAGGCCGAACCGGGGCGGTGTCGTCTGTCAACTACCTTAACCCACGGTGCAAGCGGCGGGCAGTGATCGGGCCCACGCCGGGGGCAGGCCGGTGGAAATGATGCGAAGACCTTGCCCCGAAGGGGGCAGGCCGGCACAGCCTTGGCGCTGGGATTCGGAGGCGGCCCGCGGCTCGCGGAATCGCGGTTCAGGCGTTGATGTCGAGGGCCTTGCCCACCGGCGCGAGCAGGTCGATCTGGCGGTAGGCGCTCTCGACCTCGAGCACGACGTCGATGTTCGCGCCGAACGGCCCCTTGCCGGGGAGGGAGTAGGAAACGATCGAGCGCTGGCGAACGAATTGGTCGGTCAGGCGGGCGAAGGGGGCGAGTTCACCGTCGCTGAGCCCTGACGAATCGGCGGCGGGCGGGAGGGCGCTTTCGTCGGTGGCGACGCTCGATCGGCTGGCGGACGCCGGTGCGGCACTCAAGCCCGCATTGCCGCTTCCACCGGCGAGGAGGAGCTGGAGTGCCGACCGCTTGGGCGGCGACTGGGCCACGAGCGGCGAGAGCTGGGCGAGCACCTGGCTGACGAGGGCGTCGATCCGCATGGTGCGGAGGCGAAGTACGATCGCCGTGCCAGCGGCCGGTCGGGTCGCGCGGCGGGCGGAAGCCCGATAAAAGCGGTGCGCGGACGCGGCCAGGCCGCCCGCGCACCAACCGCGCGAGCCGCCAGTGTCGCCCACGCTCCACACTGTCGCGCGGCGACACGGCGGAGCCGCGGCGGCCCGGCGACGACCCGCACAGACGGACCCTCGGATCACCGCAGGGCCGGCCGCCGGCGAGCAGGAGCCCGCCGTGCTGCGCACCGACGACCTCGATTACCCGCTGCCCGAATCCTCGATCGCCACCACTCCAGCGGAGCCGCGCGACGCCGCCCGGCTGCTGGTGCTTCGGCGGGGGGATCCGGGCTTCCTGGCGCACGCGCACGTCCGCGACCTGCCGCAGTTCCTGAGCCGCGGCGATGTGCTGGTGGTGAACACGACGCGGGTGATCCCGGCGCGGCTGTTGGGCGTACGCGAGGACACGGGCGGCCGCGTCGAGGGGCTGTTCCTGGGCAAGGGCGACGAGGGCGAGGACCGGCCGCCCGCGTGGGCGGGGGCGGAGGCGTCGAACGCGGCGGGCGAGACGTGGCGCGTGATGCTGAAAGGCCGGCGGATGAAGCCGGGCGTGGTGGTGGCGCTGCACGCGGCGGAGATTGTGCCCAGCGGCGTGCGGCTGCACCTGCTCGCGCGGGTCGCGGGCGAGGGCGAGGAGGGGGCGTGGGTCGTGCGCGTCGAGGGGGCTCGGCCCGGCGAGTCGGCGGTGGACCTGCTCGAACGGCTGGGCTCCACCCCCCTGCCGCCGTACATCCGCGCGGCCCGCAAGCGGCACGAGGAACGCGTGGACCAGCCGGTGGACCCGTCGCGGTACCAGACGGTGTACGCACGGGCGGATCAGGCGGGGAGCGTGGCGGCCCCCACCGCCGGGCTGCACCTCACGCCCGAGCTGCTCGCCCGGCTGGCGGCGGGCGGCGTGTCGCGGGCGGATGTGACGCTGCACGTGGGCGCGGGGACGTTCAAGCCCGTGGAGACTGAGTTCGTCGAGCAGCACGCGATGCACGCGGAGTGGTGCCGCGTGGAGGCGGGGGCCGGTGCGGCGATCACGGGGGCGCTGGCGGCGGGCGGGCGGGTGATCGCGGTGGGCACGACCAGCGCGCGGACGCTGGAGTCGTTCACGCCCGAGCAGCTCGCGTCGGGCACGGCGAGCGCGGGCTGGACGCGGCTACTCATCACGCCGGGGTTCCGCTGGCGAAACGTGGACGCCATGATGACCAACTTCCACCTGCCGCGGACCACGCTGATGGCGATGATCGCGTCGCTGCTGGATGAATCGTCCGGCGGCGCGGGCGACGGCGTGGCGCGGCTGAAGGCGGCGTATGCCGAGGCGGTGCAATCCGGCTACCGCTTCTACTCCTACGGGGACGCGATGTTGATCCTGCCGTGAAGTCACCGCCGGTGGCCTCGTGCCGCCCGCCGCGTGTCTTCCGCCGAATGCCGGTTGCCGAATCCCGAATGCCGGCCGCGCTCACCGCTCCGCCGGGCTCAACTGCCGCAGAATGTCCACCACGCCCTGGGCCTCGTGGTGCGGGCTGATGTAGTGGGCCCGTTCCTTGATGACCGGCTGGGCGTTGCCGGGCGTGGCGAAGAAGCCCACGCGGTCGGCGATGCACGCGTCGCCGATGGTGTCGCCGATGCCGGCGAGGCGGGCCTTGGGGATCTTGAGCCGGCCGAGCAGGCGGTCGAGCCCGCTGCCCTTGCTGATGTGCTGAAGGTCGCAGTTGATGTAGAACCAGGTCATCGAGATGCGGAAGGGCCAGCCCTGCTCGCGCACGTGCCGCTCGACGGCCGGGCACACCGTCTCGCGGAGGAACTTCGCATCAGGGTGATAGAGCGTGACCGACGCGGCCTTGCCGGGCTGCTGCGTCACGCCCTTGGGCCCCCACGCGGCCAGCGCCCAGTCGGCCAGCTCGTGCACGGCGTGCAGGTGCTCGCGCGTGATCGAGGGGTCCATCTCGTAGATGTTCGTGCCGGGGTGATAGAGCCACACACCGTTCTCGCACACGCACGGGACATCGAGGTTCGCCAGCAGCCGGCACAGGCTCTCGGCGAAGGGCTGGGGCCGGCCCGAGCACAGCGTGAGCAGCGGCCGATCGCCCCGCGCGAGGGCGAGGCGGTTGTGCTCGGTGACCAGCGCGAGGCTGCCGAGGTCGAAGGCCTGCTGCGACTCGGCCACGAGGCAGCCGTCGATGTCGCAGATGACCAGGTCGTGCTGACGCAGGGGCAGGGTGCCGGGCATGGAGGCGGAGCGTAGGGCGACGGGGCGGAGAGTCGGGAAGTGGTCGAGTGTTTGAGTGGCCGAGTGAAGAGAGTGACCTGGCGGCGGTGGCGTGGGCGACGCCGCTCCGCAACGATGGACCATGCCCGACGAGGCCCCGGATCTGCTCGCGACGTGCGCCTTCGGGCTCGAGAGCGTGGTCGCGCGCGAGCTGGCGGACCTGGGCTTCGAGGCCAAACCGGTCGGCACGGGCCGTGTGCGGTTCGCGCCCGCCGCCGCTGATGGTGCCGGTGCGCGGGCGGCGGAAACCGCACTGCACGAGGCCATCGCCGCGGCGAACCTCTGGCTGCGTGCCGCGGACCGCGTGCTGATCCGCGTGGCGGAGTTCCCCGTTGGCGCGGGCGATGAGGGCTTTGAGCAGCTCTTCCAGGGCGTCCGGCGGATCGCCTGGGAGCGCTGGATTCACCGCGACGCGGCGTTTCCCGTCGCGGCCCGCTGCGTGCGCTCGGCCATCACCAGCGAGCCGGCCGTGCAGCGGGCGACCAAGCGGGCGATCGTTGAGCGGCTGCGCGAGCACGCCTTCGGCACGCAGCCCCCGCCCGCGACGCTCCGCGAGATCGGGCCGTCCGTCCGCATCGAAGTCGCGCTGCTCAACGACCGCGCGACCGTGACGCTCGACACCTCGGGCGTCGGCCTGCACAAGCGCGGCTACCGCTCCGGAGCCGTCGGCGAGGCGGCCATGAAGGAAACGCTCGCCGCGGGCCTCGTGCTGCTGAGCGTCTGGAAGCCCGGGCGCCCGCTGGTCGATCCCTTCTGCGGTTCCGGAACGATCGCGATCGAGGCGGCGCTGATCGGCCGCGGGATCGCGCCGGGGCTGAAGCGCGGGTTCGACGCGGAACGCTGGTGGAAGCCGGGTGCCCGCGTCGACGGCGAGCGCACGGCCACGCTCATCGAGCCGTCCGTGTGGACCGAGGCCCGCGCCGAGGCGACGGGCGCGATCGTGCCGGACCGGTTGAGCCCGCTGATCCACGCGACGGACGTGGACGAGGCGACGCTGCGGCTGGCGCGGGCCACCGCGCGCGACGCGGGCGTCGAGCACGACATCCAGTTCTCCCGCCGAGCGTTCGCCGACCTGCGCAGCACGCTGGACTACGGCGTGGTGATCACCAACCCGCCCTACGGCGTGCGGCTGGGCGAGGCCCGCGAGCTGGACGCGCTGTACGCCCAGATGCCGGTGGTGTTCCGGGCGCTGCCGACGTGGTCGTTCCACCTGTTCACCGGCCGGCTCGACCTGGAGCGGGTGTTCGGGCAGGAGGCGACGCGGCGGCGGAAGCTGTACAACTCGACGATCGAGTGCGCGTACTTCTCGTTCCTGGGCCCGCGGCCGGGGGAGACCAGGCGGCCCGTACGGGAGCGCGAGGGCGGCGACGTCGACGACCTCGCGTTCGAGCCCGACGATGGCCACATCGCATCGCCCAGCGATACCGACGCGGCCGATGGCGAGCCAGCGGTGTCCGGCGAAGCCGGTGGGCGGCCACGCGCTGCACAGTCTGAAGCTTCTCCGGCACCACGCGTCACGTCGTCGCCGGTCTTCGGTGGCCTGGGCGAGCGCGAGCGCCGCGAGGCCGAGGACTTCGCCCGCCGGCTCGAGAAGAACCTGCGGCACCTGCGGAAGTACCCCGCGCGGGGCATCACGTGCTACCGCGTGTACGAGCGCGATGTGCCCGACGTCCCGCTCATCATCGACCGCTACGAGGACCGCTACCACGTCGCCGAGTATGAGCGGCCCCACGAGCGCTCGGCGGCGCAGCAGGCGGACTGGCGCGAGCTCATGCAGAAGATGATCGCCCAGGCCGCGGGCGTGCCGCTCGAGCACGTGCACCTCAAGGCCAAGTACCGCCAGCGCGGGCTGACGCAGCACGAGCGGGCGGCGGACGCGGGCGAGGTGTTCACGGTGCAGGAAGGCGGCCTGCGCTTCGAGGTCAACCTCTCGGACTACATCGACACAGGGCTTTTTTTGGACCACCGCCTGACCCGCGCGATGGTCCGCGAGCAGGCCTCGGGCAAGCGCTTCCTGAACCTTTTCGGGTACACCGGCTCGTTTACGGTCTACGCCGCCGCGGGGGGAGCGACGCGGACGGTCACGGTCGACCTGTCGAACACGTACCTCGCGTGGGCGGAGCGAAACCTACGGCTGAACGGCTTCGCGACCGCCGCGCACGCGCTGGTCCGCTCCGACGCCCGCGCGTTCCTCGACGACCCGCGCACGCGGGCCGACGGGCTCTTTGATCTCGTGGTCGTCGACCCGCCGACGTTCTCCAACAGCGCGATGACCGACGAGGACTGGACCGTTGCGCAGGGCCACGGCGAGCTGCTCGCCCGGCTGGCGCCGCTGGTCGCCAAGGGCGGCGTGGTGTATTTCTCGAACAACTACCGCCGATTCAAGTTGGACGAGGACGCGCTGCGGGCCGCGGGCTTCGGCGTGCGCGAGATCAGCAGCCGGACCGTCCCGCCCGAGTACCGCAACCGCCGCATCCACCGCTGCTGGCGGCTGGTCAAGGGCGAGCCGGAGCCCGCCCTGAGCGGCTGACCGCCGGGGCGCGGCCGACCATCGGGCCGCTCCCGATCGCCGTACGCTGAGCGATTCATGACCACCGCCCGCACGCACGCCCCCGTCGCCGTCTCGCCGCACCGCGCGATGGTCGCCGAGGTGCTCCGCCGGCACTGGGGGTTCGACACGCTCCGCCCGCTGCAGGGCGAGTCGATCGAGGCCACGCTGTCCGGGCGCGACGTGCTGACCGTGCTGCCCACGGGCGGCGGGAAGTCGCTGTGCTTCCAGGTCCCGCCGCTGGTGAGCGGGCGGTGCACGCTGGTGCTCTCGCCGCTGATTGCGCTGATGCGTGACCAGGTTGCGGCGCTGAAACTCGCGGGCGTGCCCGCCGGGGCGATCCACGGCCACAGCCGCGAGGACGAGCTCGATGAGCTTCGCACGATGGCCCGCGACGGCACGCTGCGGCTGCTGTACATCGCGCCCGAGCGGCTGCTGAGCGCGCGCTATCTCGACTTTGTCCGCCGTCTTTCCCCCGGCGCGGTGGCAATCGACGAGGCCCACTGCATCAGCCAGTGGGGCCACGATTTCCGGCCCGAGTACCGCCGCCTCGCGGAACTGCGGACGCTGCTGCCCGGCGTGCCCATCGGGGCGTACACCGCGACCGCGACGCCCCGCGTCCGCGAGGACATCGCCGAGCAGTTGCACCTGCGCCACCCCGCCGTGCTCGTCGGCACGTTCGATCGGCCCAATCTCACGTACCGGATCGTCCCGCGGATGGACGTCACGCGGCAGATCGCCGAGTGCCTCGCGCGGCACCGCTCGCCCGACGGGCAGACGCAGGCGGCGATTGTCTACTGCCTCAGCCGCAAGGACACGGAGCGCGTGGCCGAGTCGCTCCGAGGCATGCGGTTCAACGCCGCGTCGTACCACGCGGGGATGGACGCGCGCGGCCGCGACCGCGTGTCGGCGGACTTCCGCGACGAGAAGCTCGACGTCGTCGTCGCCACGATCGCCTTCGGCATGGGCATCGACCGGGGCGACGTCCGCGCGGTCATCCACGCGACCATGCCCAAGTCGATCGAGCACTACCAGCAGGAAACCGGCCGCGCGGGCCGCGACGGCCTGCCGGCGGAGTGCCTGCTGCTGTATTCGGCGGCGGATGTGGTCAAGTGGAAGCGGATCATCAGCGAGCCGGGCGAGCGCGACGGCGAGACCATCGAGCCCGACGCGGCGGTGGTCGAGGCGCAGCTCGCCTTGCTCAACCAGATGCACGGCGTCGCGAGCGGGGCGCGCTGCCGGCACCGCTCGCTGAGCGCGTACTTCGGGCAGGAGTACCCGCGCGACGACTGCGGCGCGTGCGACGTGTGCCTGGGCGAGCTGGCCGAGGTGCCGGGCTCGCAGACCATCGCGCGGAAGATCCTCTCGTGCGTGGCCCGCTGCGAGCAGCGGTTCGGGGCCGGCCACGTCGCCGACGTCCTGCTGGGCAGCCGGCGCGAGAGCGTGCTCGCGCGCGGGCACGAGAAGTTGTCGACCTTCGGCCTGCTGCACCACCTCGAGCGCGACCGGCTGATGAACTACATCCACCAGCTCATCGACGCGGGCGACCTGGCGCGCAGCGAGGGGGAGTACCCCTGCCTGCTGCTGACCGAGCGCTCGCGCGAGATCCTCCGCGACCAGCGGCAGGTCCGACTGCTCGAGCCGCGCCTGATCGCCACGCGCACCGCCAAGGAACGCCGCGCCACCGAGCCCGCCGAGCCCCTGTCGCCCGCGGAGTCACGCTTGTTCGAGCGGCTCCGCGCCCTTCGCCGCGAGCTGGCCGAGGCGCGCGGCGTGCCGCCGTATGTCGTCCTGGGCGACGCCACGCTCGACGAGCTCGCGCGCGTGCGGCCCGCGTCGACCGCGACGCTCGTGCAGGTCCGCGGCATCGCCTCCAAGAAGGCCGAGGAGTTCGGCCCGCCCGTGCTGGCGGCGATCGCCGAGTTCTGCCGCGAGGAAGGCCTCGCCCTCGACTCGCGCCCCGGCTCGCGGCCGTTCCGCGCCGCGGAGGAAGCGGCCCCGCCTCGCCTGAGCGAGGGTGCGTCCGCGGCGATCGAGCTCTTCCGCCGCGGCATGAGCGTGGACGACGTCGCCGCGGCACTCGGCGTGCGTCCCAGCACCGCGCGGGGGTATCTCGAGCAGTTCATCCGCGCCGACAGACCCGCGGTCATCACGCCGTGGATCCCCGCGTCGGACTACGACCGCGTCGCCGCGGCGCACGCCCGCGTCGGAGGCCGCACGCTCCGGCCCGTCTTCGAGGCGCTCGAGGGCGAGGTGTCCTTCGACCTGATCCGCCTGGTGCTCGCCCACCGCGAGGCCCTCGCGGCCGAGCCGCCGCCCGAACACCCGCCGTCCGGCACGACGGGCTGAATCCCGGCTCGAACCCGTGCGAAGAGCCACCGGTCCGCCCGCGCCCGCTCTCGAGAACAATCACGCCGCATGCACCCGCTCACGTCCATCCCGCCCGCGTGGATTCCGCTGCTGCAGGTCACGCTGCAGGCGTTCACGGTCACCATCTTCCTCGCCGGTCTGTTCTATACGGCGATGCAGTTCCGCAACTACCGCCGGGCCCAGCACGTGGCCAACTTCACCAAGATGGTCGAGATGCAGATGCACCTGCGCGAGATGCGCGTGAACGACCCGGCCCTCGCCCGGGTCTATCAGCACGACGTGACCGGCCTGCCCGACAACCCGGCGATCCGGGCGTACTTCTTCAACCTGATGCAGCTCTCGGTGTTCGAGATTGTCTGGTTCGCGCACCAGCACGGGCAGGTGCCCAGCGACTACTTCCGCTCGTGGGACGCTCGGATGCGCGAGATTGCCGCTGAGCCCAGTTTCCGGGCCATGATGGCCTCGCCCGCGATGAAGATCATGCACGACCGCTTCCAGGTCTACATGCAGGCCGTCATCGCCGCCACGCCCGAGCGGCCCGCGAACCCCGCCGACCCGCACCGTCCCGCCCCGCTCGCTCAGCCGCCCGCGGGCGTGGACGGCAGCACGGGCGTCTCGCTCGGGCGCTCCGCCGGCGCGGGCGCCGACGGCGTCGCCTCGCGCAGCGGGCCCAGCCACGCCAGCAGCTCGCCCGCGTCGAGGTAACCCTCGCGTCGCGACACTTCCTCGCCGCTGCGGAGCACGATCGTCGTCGGGTACGCCTCGACCTTGAACGCTCGCACCACGCCCGGCTCGCGGTCGCCGTCGACCTCGATCGCCACGGCGTGGGCCTTGAGCCAGTCGACCACCTTCGCGTCGACGAACGTCTCGCGGTTCATCGCCTGGCACGGGCCGCACCACTCGGCCGACACCTTCACCACCACCAGCCGATCATCCTTGGCTGCCGCCGCCTCCGCCTCGGGCAGCGCCAGCGCCGCGAACACCGGCGGCTTGGGCGCCACGCCGCCCCCCGACCGCACGGCGATAAAGAGCCCGACCACCACGACCAGCACCAGCGGCAAGATCAGCTTCTGCACGCGCCATCCTCCGTGTACCACGAACCCACTCGGCCCCCGCCTGCCCTACGGCTTCGATGCTTCGGCGGCCTTCAGCGCTTCGGCCAACGCCTCGCGGAACACGGCCACGTCCAGCCCGCCGCGCTCGGCCTCGTCGAGCAAGGCGGCGTCCTCGGACCGCGCGAGGCCAGCCTCGAGAAGCACGCTCACCACGCCCGTAAGCGCCGTGGGCGTCGGGTCCGCCAGCCGGATCGCCGCCAGGGCCGCCTGCGCCTCGGCCTCGTTGCCCGCGCCGCGGTAGGCGGCGACGATCCTCGCACGCAGCACGACCACCGTCGGCCTCGCCGCCAGCGCGGCGAAGGTGCTGAGCGCGACGCTCTCCGCTCGGTCGCCGAGCGGAAGCCGCGTGCCGACCGATTCCAGAAGCCGCGTCGTCTCAGCGATGGCCCCGGCCCCCGTGCCGTACAGCCACGCCAGCTCGGTCCACGCCCGCGCAGCCCACAGTTTTTCGCGGAGGACGAACGCCTTCCGCGCGAGCTCCCGCCCCGACGGGGCCTCCATGAGCGTGCGCACCCACGCCACCACGGCCTCGTCGTCCGCGGCCATTTCGTTGAGCTCAAACCATCGCGTGATGTCCCGCTGCTGGCCGGACCAGTCGAGGGCTTCCAGCCGCGCGGGCGAGATATCCGGCGCGAGCCGGTCACGGAAGTCGCGGGCGGCCCGCCACGCTCCGGCGTCTTTCGCGGACAGCCACCGCAGGCCCACCGCGCAGTAGGTCCGCTCGACGACTCCGCGGTCCATCGCGTTGGCGAGCGTCCAGACCTCGATGTAGATCCGTGCCGCCGCCTCGAATTCGCCCCGGACGGTCAGTTCGCGGGCCTCGCGCAGGCGGATTTCGCTCCACTCCGCCGCAAGGGCCCGCGTGCTCGGAGGCTCCACGTTGGCGCGTGTTTCCGCCCCGCCGGCCAGCCCGACCGCCACCACCAGCCCCCAGCCGAGACAGCTCGTGCCCATGGTGAACCCTCCGGCGATCATGCGGTGGCGCACGCCTCCGGCGTGCACACGTTTCAAAGGATACCGAAGGGCCGCCGGCATGCCGCTACGGGATCAGAAGTCAAACAGCTCCTTCCAGACGCTTTTGCGCTTCGGCTGCCCGTACGAATATCCGAACTTGCTGTCGTGGTTGGGGTTGTAACCGGGCGGGTACGCCTGTGGCGTCGGGGCCGGTGGGGCATACGTCCCCGGTGCCGGGCCGGCGGGCCGCGAAGGTGCCGGCAAGCCCTCCTCCGCCGCCGCCCGCTGAACGATCTTGTCCAGTTCGCCCCGGTCCAGCCACACGCCCCGGCACTTGGGGCAGTAATCAATCTCCACACCCGCCCGCTCGCTCATCACCAGCGCCGTCGTCTGGCACACCGGACAGTTCATGCTCGGACCTCCTGCTCGCGAACGTTCCTCAAACCGTTGAGGGCTCGCACCGCCAGCGTACGAGCCCGCCCGGTTCGCGGTTCACGCGATCGAAGCACTCGCATCGTTCAGCGGCAGCATCCGGGCGAATCGCAGGTAGCGCTGGTACCGGTCCACCACTTCCGTCATCGAGTCCCCGCCGAGCTTCTCGAGCGCCGCCCGCGCGATCTCGAACGCCACGACATTCTCGAGCACCACGCTCGCCGCCGACACCGCGCAGACGTCGCTCCGCTCGTAGTCGCTGCTGGCCGCCTGCTTGGTGTTGAGGTTCACGCTCGGCATCCCACGCAGCAGCGTGCTGATGGGCTTCATCGCCGCCCGCACGACCACCGGCGCGCCGTTGGTCATGCCGCCCTCGGTCCCGCCTGCATGGTTGGTCGCCCGCACGAACCCGAGCGAGGGCGTGTCGATCCGCGCGGGGTCGAAAGCGATCGGGTCGTGCACCTCGTGCCCGAACCGCCCCGCGCACGCCGCCCCCAGCCCGATCTCCACCGCCTTGATCGCCTGGATGCCCATCGCCGCGGCCGCCAGCCGCCCGTCGAGACGGTCGCGCCAGTCCATCGTGCTGCCGAAGCCCGGCGGGCAGCCGAAGACGTGCGCCTCGATCACGCCGCCGACGGTGGTCTTGTCGACTTTCGCCTGGTGGATGGCGGCTTCCTGCCGGGCTGTCGCCGCGGGGTCGGGGCAATACGTGTCGCTCGCCTCGCGCGCCGCCAGTCGCTCGCGCCAATTGCCTTCGGTGACGTCGACCTCGGTCGCCGCCTGATGGATCGAACGCACGAACCCGAACACCTCGATGCCCAGCGCCCGCAGCAGGCCGCGCGTCGCCGCCCCCGCCGCCACCCGCGCCGCCGTCTCCCGAGCACTCGCCCGCTCCAGCGTCTCGCGGCAATCGGTCGTGAGGTACTTGACGCTCCCCGCCAGGTCCGCGTGCCCGGGCCGCGGCGTGTGCACGGGCGGCGTCTTCGCGAGGTCGTCCAGCCGGTTGTCCTTGTTCGCGACGCGGAGCGTGATGGGCGAGCCGATCGACAGCCCACGCCGCACGCCCGTCAGCACCTCGACCACGTCCGTCTCGATCCGCTGCCGCCCGCCCCGGCCGTAGCCCCCCTGCCGTCGGCGCAGCTCGGCGTTGATGAACTCCGCGTCGATCGCGACGCCCGCCGGCAAGCCGGCGATGAGCGCGATCAACGCGGGCCCGTGCGATTCCCCGGCGGTCTGGTAGTGCAGCGGCATCGGTGAACGTTAGCGTCGCGACGCCCGCTTCAGCCCGCCTCGCCAACAGCCCGCGCCCCGCCCCCGCCGAACCGCCGCCGGTACACCGCCTGCCACACCAGCAGCGCCGGCAGCCCGACCGCCGCCGGCGCGATCCACAGCACCCAGCCCGGCGCCGCGACCACCGACCGCACCGCCGGGCCGTTCTGCACCAGCGCCGCCGTCAGCGCCGCGATGCACCCGCCGATCATCCCCGACATGTGCTGGTACCACCACCACATCGACCTGGGCCTGGCCCGCAGCATGATCACGAGGTACTGGCTCCCCACGAAAAGCCCGACGACGGGAAGCGTGAACAGCACGGGGTTCCCGCTGGCCACGCCGACCGCCACGCTCACGGCTGAGAGCAGGAGGAGCGCCGCCGGCAGGGCGATCACCAGCAAACCCCGGTGCCGCCCCTCGCGTTTCTTCTGCCGCAGCACCGCGAGCCCGTGGTGCACCGCCGTCAACGTCAGCGCCGCCACGTTGATCAGGAACAGCGGCCCGGCGATCTCACGGACCGTGAGGGCCCGCCCCTCGGCCAGCGCGGCATCCCGCGCCATCCACCACCGCACCGCCGCCAGCGCCGCCGCCGTCACCGCCGCGACCCCCATGCACCACACGAACACCCAGCCGATTCGCCGGTGCGCGGTGCCGCCCTTCCGCGTCACCAGCGGCAGCCAGAACACCGCCAGCCCCAGCAGCCCGGCGGGGATGTGCACCCACCGCAGCCCCGTGATCAGTTGTTCGAGCATGTGACCGCACCCGGACCGCGCCCGGCTCCGTCGCCCGCAAGGCCGAGCCTACCGCGCCGACCCGAGATCGGAAGACCCGCTCCGTGAGGAGGCTCGCCGCTCAGCGGCGGCGGCGACCCGCGAGGAGCCCGCCCGCGGCCGCCAGCACCGCCGCGCCCGGGCCGGGGATCGCGTTCACACCGAGCGTGAACACCACGTCGTTGTAATCGCCGACGATCTCCACGCCGGCCTCCGACCGGAACAGGTCCTCGGCACCGACATAGTACTGCTCGCGCCCGGGCACCAGGCTCGCGCCGAACACGGCGAAGTGCTGCGTGGCCTTGTCCACCGCCGCGCCGCCGCGGTTGCGGGCCGAGTCGCTGAAGAAGACGCGCCCGCCGGACGACTTGAGATAGAGGCCGAAACTCGCCGAGGGCGTGAAGGTCGCGGTCCCCACCGGGCTGATCGGCCCCGGGAAAATCGGGTTCAGCGTCTCGCCCCCGACCGCGTCGGCCCGGTTGTACCATCCGATCTCGTTGGAATCGCGGAAGCCCGCGACCTCCAGCCGCAGCGTCGCGCCGACCCCCACCCCCGAGAAGTTGAACCCCAGCGCGTTGTCCATCGTCGCCAGATAGTCCGTCACCGAGGGCAGCCCCCACCACACCGGCGTGATGTTCGGGCTCGGGGCCGAGCCGGCCGGCAGCGAGCCGGAGTACGTTCCGTTCAGGTAGTTCCCGATATTGCGGTTCCCGCTGTCCTTGCTGTCCTGGTTCCAGTATGGGCGGTTCGCGACGCTGTAGTTGTTCAGCGTGCCCGGGAACGCCTGCCAACCGGCGCCAGCGCTGCCGGTCACGGTCAACTGAGCGGACGCCGCAGCGGCCAGGCCGCCGAAAAACACGATCGCAGCGATCACCTTCATGGAACTCTCTCCTCGGCCGGGGTTCCCCCCGGCAGGTCATTGAGTTTATGTTGTCACCGCATCACGTCCACAAAAGTGAGCGCTCCTTCACGCAAAACTGGTCATCAGCCTGGAAACCTGGGCAAGAAAGCATGTTCGATGTTGCCCAGGTTGTCACGCTCCACGGCCGATCCGCCAACCACGCCCGACGCGAACCCGCGTCGCGGCGACACCTCCCCTCCGCGGCGCGGCCCGATTCACCCCCGGGGTTAAGCTCCCACCGTGCCGGCCGCCCGTCCACCACTCCGCCTTTTCGCCTGCGAGGAATGCGGGTACGCCCGAGCCGGGCTCGACCGACCCGCGGCCCGATGTCCGGAGTGCGGCACCGCCTTACCCGACGAACCCTGGGAGCCAGCGCCGCGCCCCTCCGCGCCGTGGCGCGCGGCGCAGGTTGTCGGCCCGACGGCGGCGCTCGCGCTGGCCATGGTGTTGGCCGCCACCGTCCCGGACGTGCGGCGCTGGCTCCTCTGGCCCCTGCTGCTGCTATGGGCGTCGGGCTTCCTGGCCGCCGGATTCTTCTGGCCGTGGGGCCGGCTGGGTCAGTGGGCCCGCGCGGGGCTTCCCAGGCGTGAGCGTGCCGCCACGCTGGCGCGCGAGCGCGGCCTCACGCTGGGCGCCAACGCCCTGATCGTCGCCGCCGCCGCCCTCGCCGTGCTGGCGCTGCTCTGACCGTCCGCCGACCTCGCTCACGCCCCCGCCAGCGCCGGCTTCCTCGCCTCGTTCAGCAGCTTCCGCAGCACCGTGTGCAAAATGCCGCCGTTGCGGTAGTAGTTGATCTCGACGGCCGAGTCGAGCCGGCACACCACCCCGAACTTCACCGTCGAGCCGTCGGCCTTCGTCGCCGTGACCTGCACCTCGCCCCGCGGGACGATCGACGCCGGCAGCGCGATCTCGAACGTCTCCGTGCCATCCAGGCCGTGGCCCGCGGCCGACTCGCCCGGCTTGTACGTCAGCGGCAGCACGCCCATGCCCACCAGGTTGCTCCGGTGGATCCGCTCGAAGCTCTCGGCGATCACCGCCTTGACGCCCAGCAGCATCGTCCCCTTCGCCGCCCAGTCGCGCGACGAGCCCATGCCGTAGTCCTTGCCCGCGAGCACGATCAGCGGCACGCCGGCCTTCTGATAGTTCTGGCTCGCGTCGAAGATCGCCGCCACCGGGCCGCCCGCCTGCGTGAAGTCGCGCGTCCACCAGCCTTCCTTGGCCTTCCCGTCCGGCCCGACGGCCAGCTTGTTCTTCACGCGCACGTTCGCGAACGTCCCGCGCGTCATCACGCGGTCGTTCCCGCGCCGCGAGCCGTAGGAGTTGAACGCGCTCCGCGCCACCCCCAGCGACTTGAGGTACTGCCCCGCGGGCGAGGCCTCCGCGATATCCCCCGCCGGCGAGATGTGGTCCGTCGTCACGCTGTCCGCCACGCTCACCAGCACCCGCGCCCCCTTGATCGGCGGCATCGCCCCCTCCGCCGCCTTCGCGCTCATGCCCTGGAAGTACGGCGGGTGCTGGATGTACGTGCTCTTCTCGCTCCAGCCGTACAGCTCGCTCTTCGAGACCGGCACGGCGTTCCACGTCGGATTCCCCGTGAACACGCCCGCGTACTTGCTCGTGAACTGCTCGGGCGTCACCGCCTTCGCCTTCACCGCCTGCACCTCCGCGTGCGTCGGCCAGATGTCCTTCAGGAACACCGGCTTCCCGTCCTTCCCCACGCCCAGCGGCTCGGTCGCCAGATCGATCGCCACGCTCCCCGCGATCGCGTACGCCACCACCAGCGGCGGGCTGGCGAGGTAGTTCGCCTTCACCGCCGGGTGCACGCGGCCTTCAAAGTTGCGGTTGCCCGAGAGCACCGACGCCGCGACCAGGTCGCCCTCCTTGATCGCCGCCTCGACCTCCTCCGGCAGCGGGCCGGAGTTCCCGATGCACGTCGTGCAGCCGTAGCCCACGGTCTGGAACCCCAGCGCGTCGAGGTCCGCCGTCAGGTTCGCCTTGTCGAAGTACTCGGTGACGACCTTGCTGCCCGGCGCGAGCGAAGTCTTCACCCACGGCTTACGCGTCAGGCCCTTCTCCCGGGCCTTCCGCGCCACCAGCCCGGCCGCGATCATCACGTCCGGGTTGCTCGTGTTCGTGCAGCTCGTGATCGCCGCGATCACCACCGCCCCGTGCGTCAGCTTCGCCTCGCCGCCCGCGGGGTTGCGGTACGTCCCGCTCGCGCCGAAGATCTTGTCCTGCGCGAGGCCGAACGCCGTGTTCCCCAGCGGCGCGCCCAGGCTCTTCAAGAACTCGCCCTTGACGCTCTTGAGTTCCACGCGGTCCTGCGGCCGCTTCGGCCCGGCCAGCGAGGGCTGCACCGTCGCCAGGTCAAGCTCGAGCACGTCCGTGAACACCGGCTCCGGCTGGCCCGCGTCCCACCACAGGTGGTTCGCCTTCGCGTAGGCCTCCGTGAGCGCCGCCTGCTCCACCCGGCCCGTGAACCGCAGGTATTCGACCGCGACCGCATCCACCGGGAAGAACCCCATCGTCGCGCCGTACTCCGGCGCCATGTTCGCGATCGTCGCGCGATCCGGCACCGACAACGCCGCCACGCCGGGGCCGAAGAACTCGACGAACTTGTCGACCACGCCCTTCTTCCGCAGCATCTGCGTGACCGTCAGCACCAGGTCCGTCGCCGTCGCCCCCTCGGGCAGCTTGCCGGTCAACTTAAACCCGATCACCTCGGGCGGCAGCATGTAGTACGGCTGCCCGAGCATCACCGCCTCGGCCTCGATCCCGCCCACGCCCCAGCCGACGACCCCCAGCCCGTTGATCATCGTCGTGTGGCTGTCCGTGCCCACGCACGAATCGGGGTACGCGACCGTCTCGCCGCCCTCGCTCTTGGTCAGCACGCCGGGCGAGAGGTACTCCAGGTTGACCTGGTGCACGATCCCCGTCGCCGGCGGCACGCAGCGGAAGTTCGCCAGCGACTGCTGGCCCCACTTGAGAAACTCGTACCGCTCGTTGTTCCGCTCGAACTCCTTCAGCGAGTTGATCGTCAGCGCCGTCTGCCCGTTGGCCCCCGGCCCGAACGCGTCCACCTGCACGCTGTGATCGATCACCAGGTCGCACGGCACCAGCGGGTTGATCGCGTTCGGGTCGCCGCCCAGTTGCTTCATCGCCGCCCGCATCGCCGCCAGGTCCACCACGCACGGCACGCCCGTGAAGTCCTGCAGCACCACGCGCCCGACCATGAACGGGATCTCGCCCTTCGTGGGCTTCTTCGCGTCGTAGCCCGCGAAGCCCGTCACGTCGTCCGCCGTCACCACGAACCCGTCCACGCTCCGCAGCATCGACTCCAGGATCACGCGGATCGAGAACGGCAGGCTCGCGATCGGCTTCCCGATGCGGGCCTTCTCCAGCGCCGCGAGGCTGAAATACGTGTACGTCTTCCCGTTCGCGGTGAAGGTCTGGCGGGCGTGGAACGCGTCGGTCTTGGCCATGGCGGAACTCCTGGTTGCTCGCACAACCCTAGCCCGCCATCGGCATCCGTCGAATCAATCTTGTTCAGTTGTTCAATCCATTCCCTGAATGACACCCTCGCGGCCGCGGAGCCGGTGGCACCGGCGTCCCGCCGGTGACCCTCTTCCTACCCCCTTCCCCCTCGCCCCTCCCGCACGCTCCCCCTCAGCGTTTCCTCGAACGCCGCCGCCGCCGGACTCGGCAGCTTGTCCCGCCGACGCACGATCGCCAGTTCCCGCCCCAGCCGCCCCTGCGCACACGGCAGCCCCTCGCCCGGCTTCAGCGCAAACCGCGAAACAAACCCCACGCCCACCCCCGCCGCCACCATCCGCCTGATCCCCTCGATCGACCGCAGCTCCATCACCACGTTCAGCCGCACGCCCGCCGCCCCCGCGGCCTCGTCGATCACCGCCCGAACGGCCGACCCCGCCTCGAACGCGATCACGCCCGTGCCCTCGAGGTCCTTCCACCGGAACGCCTTCCGCCCCGCCAGCGCGTGCCCCGCCGGCAGCGCGGGCGTCACCAGCCGCAATTCATCCTGCACCAGCGGGATCGACAGCAGCGCCTCCGCGTCCGCCTTCCGCAGCGGCAGCGTCACGATCCCCAGGTCCAGTTCTCCGCTGATCACCGCCTCCGCGATCGCCGTGCTCCCCGCCTCGCGCACGTAGAACCGCAGCCCCGCGTGCCGCCGCCGCAGCTCGTTCACCACCGCCGGCAGCAGGAACGCCGTCGCCGTCGCCCCCGCCCCCACGCGGATCGACCCGGTCTCGAGCCCCGCGAGCTCGCGCACCGCCCGCAGCCCGCTATCGGCCGCCCGCACCGCCTCCTCCGCCCGCGCCAGGAACGCCGCCCCCGCCGCCGTCAGTTCCACGCCCCGCCAGTTGCGGTCCAGCAGCGGGCTGCCCGCTTCCTCTTCGAGCTTGCGGATCGCCGTCGACAACGCCGGCTGCGACACCCCCAGCGCCCGCGCCGCCCGCGTCATGTGCCGGGCGTGGGCGATGGCGATGAAGTACCGCAGAGGCGTGAGTTCCACGCGGGCGACTCTACCCGACCCGCCGTCCCACCCGTCCGGCCGCCGACCCGGTGCCGGGGCACCGCGGCGTCCCGCGCCGCGTTCGCCTTGTCGTTCGCCGGACGCCCATCCGGCTGCTCTTCCGCCTCGACGCAGGCCGGCTCCCGCGTCACGCTGGGCGGCGGCGTGGGTGATCCCTCGCCGAGCACCACGCTCAGCCCGATCACAAACGCCCGGATGGTCTCAAACGCTTCGGCCAGCATGCCCCGCCGGATGCGCCGCGACCGCGACCCCGTCGCGTTCCAGACCTTCCGCGGGCGAGTCGCCGCTGAGGTCCGCCGCTTCATCCGTGGCCGCGTCCGCGTTCTGCCGCATCCGCTGCCCCATCCACAGCCCGAGCACCGCCCACGCGATGCAGGCCGTCGCGGTGACCGTCACGACCGCCCCTCCGGCCGATCCCAGCCCCGCCTGCAGCCACGCCCCGGCCTGATCGCCCAGGCGGTACACGAACGTGTCGATCAGGCCTTTGGCCTTGTGCCGCTCCGCCGGGCCGAGCACCGTGTACAGCGCCTCCCGCGCGGGCCGGTCGATCGCAAAGTGCAGCCCGCGCCGCCCCACCTGCACGAAGATCAGAGGCGTCAACTGCGGCGCGAACCACAGCACGCTCACCCCGATCGCCGTCGTGATCGGCGTCACCGTCAACGCCCGCCCGATCCCGATCGCTTGGATAATCCGCCCCGCCACCAGCCCTTGCAGCGTCAGCGTGACAATGTTCGTGTACAGGTCGATGGTCGCGAACGTCGCCGCCCGCGCCTCGGCCGTCACCTCCGCCGCCCGCACGATCCGCTGCTGCTCGAACCACACGATCGTCCCCGTGGTCGCGTACAGCAGCAGGTACCCGCACAGCCCAAGCAGATAGGGCGACTTGACCAGCGCCGCCGCCCCCTCCACCGCCCCGCGCGCCACCGCCCCCGCACCCGGCGCCACGTCCTCGCGCACGGACGCGCCCGCACCCGCCCCGGCCCGCTCGGGTCGCAGCGCCAGCAGCATCGCCGCCCCCAGCGACAGCGCCAGCAGCCCGCCCGACACGAACACGAGTGCGTGCAGGGGCCACTCCTTGGCGAACCGCGCCACCAGCGCCGCCCCCGCGATCCCCCCCAGCGTGATCCCCAGCCCGATGATCGGGTACACCCGCTTGGCCTGCTCGCTGTCCAGAAGGTCGCTCACCCGCGACCACATCAGCGACAAACTCAGCAGGTTGAACACGTTCACGCTGACCACGAACGCCGCCGGGAGCCACCACGAAGCCTGGCTGTCCTTGGCGAGCAAGCCCGGCTCGGCCTGGAACAGGAACGCGAAGCCCAGCGTGCCGGCCAGCCACACCCCCTGCACGACCACGAAGAACCGCCGCCACGCCAGCACCGTGATCGCCGCCCCCGCCAGCAGCACCGCCCCGGCCATCGCCACCAGCGTCGCCGTCGTGGTCGACGCGACCGCCTTCTCGCCCAGCCGATCCGCCAGCGCCGCCGTCGCCGCGTCACGCAGCGGCTTCATGATCGAGTACCCGCTGAACAGCAGGAACCCCATCGCCACCGCCAGCCCGATCGTCACGCCCTCGCCCCGGCGCACGTTCACCGCCGCTCGAAGCCAGTCCGCCCACGTCTGAGGTTGGTCACGCCGGTTCATGACGACCGTCTACCGCCGCCGCCCGCCGCCGGTTGCCGCATGCCGCACGGACCCGGACTCAGTCCGCCTCCGCCAGCCGCCGCAGCGCCTCCCCGCTCACGCGGTGCACGGTCCAGCCGTCGAGCGCCTCGGCCCCGTGCGCCCGGTAAAACTCCAGCGCGGGCGTGTTCCAGTCCAGCACGATCCACTCGTACCGCCCGCACCCGCGCTCGACCGCCACCCGCGCCAAGTGCCGCAGAAGCGCCTTCCCTAGCCCCGCCCCGCGCGCCGCCGGGTTCACGAACAGATCCTCGAGATACAGCCCCGGCCGCGCCTTCCACGTGCTGAAGTTCATGAAGAACACCGCGAACCCCTGCGGCACGCCGTCCACCTCCCCGATCACGCACTCGGCCACCGGCCCGCGCCCCACGCCCGCGCCGAACAGGTGCTGGTCCAGCAGCGCCTCGGTCGCCTCCACCTCGTGCAGCCCGCGTTCGTACTCCGCCAGCGCCCGGATGAACGACAGAATCAACGGAATGTCCGCCCGCGTCGCCGCCCGGATGTGGATGCCCATGGGGGAAAAGTACCAGAGGCCGGAGGGCCGAGGGCCGAGGGCCGAGGCGCGAAAAAAACCCCCCGGGAATGACCCGGAGGGCCTCGAGGAACTCGTCAACCCGTCAACTCGTCAACTCGTCAACCCGACCTTCTCACCGCCGCCGCCGGCCCGCCGCCAGCACGCCCAGCGCCGCGATCGCCGCCGCGCCCGGCGTCGGCACGCCGACCTTGAACTGGTACAGCGGGCTCGATCCGCCGCTCCGCGGCCCGTCGAGCTGCGCATCCGCCGTCAGCGTGAACCCGCCCGCCAGGTTCGCGTCGAACACGCCCCAGTACGCCGCGTCCGCGTCGCCCGTCAGCGTGTCAAAGCTGTAGTCCACGCCCACGCCGTTGTACGCCAGGTCCACCTGGATGTTGGACAGCGCGGAGAACGGCGTCACGCTGTCCTGCACGCGGGCCCAGATCACCGTCGGCGCGCTGCTCACGCTCCGCGTCACCGCCCCGATCCCGCTCAGGTCCAGCGTCGAGGTCCCGGCCAGCGCATCGAACGAGAACGTCACGCGGTGGCTGTTGGTCGCCGCCCACGTCGCCTGCCCGACGCCGCCGATCGGCGTGTCGGTGCCGTCGACGATCGCGTACTCCCAGTCGCCGTTCGACGCCCCGTTGCCCCAGCGGACGTTCCCGCCGAACTGCTTGGTGAACCCGCCGCCGTTCTGCAGCGTGATGAAATCCGCGTCGGACGCCAGCGTGCCCGTCCCGGCCCACGCCGCCGCGCTCACCGCCGACACCGCCACCGCCGCCACGATCATGTTCTGAATTGACATCGGATCTCTCTCCAGTGCAGACGGGCTTCCGCCCGTCGAACGCTCAAGGGTAGACCGGCCGCTCGCCACCCGCCCGTCAAACCCGCCTCGAAGGCCGAACTGGGGCCGCCGCAACAACTTTTCCCGCGCCCCCCCTCAGGGCACGCAGCCCCCGGTCCCGAAACGACTTGCGCCGCCCCCGCCGCAACCCCGCCCGGCTCCGTGAAGATTCAGCCGCGCGGCCAGCGAGCCCCCGCCACTCAACCCTCCGGGTCGCTCGCCTCGGCCTCATCCTCCCCCTCCAGCAGCGCCCGCCACGCCGCCGCCGCCGGCGGGCCGTGGTCGCTGAAGTTGGGCCGCAGCGCCCGGTCGATCAACGTGCGCACGTCCTCCTCGCCAAACCGGAACTTCAGCCCGCCGTGGCTCGGCCCCTTCACCCGCGCCGCCTTGCGGATCGCGTCGAACACCCCCGGCGAGATCCCCGCCGCCTCCAGCAGCTCCGCCTTCGTCCAGGTTCGCCCGCCGTGCGCTTCCGGCTCCTGCCCGCGTCGCATGCGCCAGTCATAGCCCGCCGCAATGCCCGGTGGCACCGGCGTCCCGCCGGTGACCCGGTGGCACCAGCGTCCCGCCGGTGACCCCGTGCCCAGTCCCCAGTGCCCATTTCCCCCGTTTACACTCGCCCCATGGCCATCCAGAACCTGACCGAACAACAGGTCCGCACCTGGTCCCGCGAGCAGAAGGACCGCTGGTGGCTCGACAACATCTTCCGGGGCTCCATGCCCCAGCTCACCCTCCGCTCCGCCCTCACCGGCTTCCTCCTGGGCGGCCTGCTCTCCGCCACCAACCTCTACGTCGGCGCCAAAACCGGCTGGTCGCTGGGCGTCGGCCTCACCTCCGTCATCCTCGCCTTCGCCGCCTTCCGCCTCATGTCCCGCCTCGGCGCGAGAGACATGACCATCCTCGAGAACAACTGCTCGCAGTCCATCGCCACCGCCGCCGGCTACATGACCGGCCCCATGATCTCCGGCATGGCCGCGTACATGTGGATCGAGAACCGCCCCATGCCGTGGTACCAGATGTTCTGGTTCAACGTCGTGCTCTCCTTCCTGGGCGTCCTCGTCGCCTTCCCCATGAAGCGCCGCTTCATCAACGACGAGCAGCAGCCCTTCCCCGAGGGCCGCGCCTGCGGCGTCGTGCTCGACACCCTTTACACCTCCGAGGCCGCCGTCGGCCTCTTCAAGGCCAAGGCCCTCGCCGTCACCGCCCTCTTCGCCGGCGCCATCCAGTTCCTCTCGGGCGAGGCCTACCTCAAGGCCCTCAACGCCCTCGTGCTCATGGCCCGGCACCAGCAGTCCTGGGCCGACACGCTCAAGACCTACAAGGACCAGATCGAAGCGACCTGGACCCTCCCCCACAACTGCGACGGCCTCTACGCCTGGCTCGCCAAACAGAACGCCGAGCCCAAACTCGCCAACGTCCCGCTCAAGCAACTGGGCGTCAACCCCGCCCTCGACCTCGCCATGGCCGGCGCGGGCGGCCTCATGGGCATCAAGTCCGCCAGCAACATGCTCCTCGGCGCCTGCCTCAACTTCCTCGTCATCGTCCCGTGGATGATCTCCCTCGGGGAAATCAAGCCCAAGGCCGGCTCCATCGAGGCCGGCACCGCCGTCTTCGGCCGCACCCACGTCCTCAACACCTGGTCCCTCTGGTGGGGCATCGTCATCATGCTCGTCGCCGCCATGGTCTCCCTCTTCGCCAAGCCCAAGGTCTTCGTCGAGGCCTTCCGCGGCATCCTCTCGCCCCGCGCCGCCCGCGGCCCCGACCCGCTCAAGGACATCGAACTCCCTCTCTGGATCTCCTGGGTCGGCATCCCCATCGTCGGCGCGATCGGCGTCTGGATGGCCCACGACTGGTTCGGCGTCCACTGGCTCTACGGCGCCATCGCCGTCCCCATGATCATCGTCCTCACCCTCGTCGCCGCCAGCTCCACCGCCCTCACCGGCACCACCCCCACCGGCTCGCTCTCCAAAATCCCCCAGTTCACCTTCGGCGCCCTCGACCCCAAGCACCCGCCCACCAACCTCATGACCGGCGTCATGTGCGTCGAGGTCGCCAGCAACGCCAGCAACCTCCTCATGGACATCAAGCCCGGCTACATGCTCGGCGCCAAGCCCCGCCAGCAGGCCTGGGGCCACTGCATCGGCATCATCGCCGGCGCCCTCGCCGCCACGCCCCTCTTCTACATCCTCTTCCTCTCCAACTGGAAAGAGGGCGACAGCGTGCAGGAGCAGATGGTCACCGAGCAGTTCACCTTCCCCTCCGCCGTCCAGTGGAAGGGCGTCTCCGAGCTCGTCACCAGCATCTTCGGGAACAGCACCGGCAGCCTGCTCACCCCGTCGATCATCACCTCGATGGCCATCGCCGCCGTCGTCGGCCTGGTCTTCGAGCTCGCCCGCGTCTTCACCAGGAACAAGTTCCCCTTCGTGCCCCTCGCGATCGGCCTGGGCGTTGTCGTCCCCTTCGAGTCCACCCTCGCCATGTTCTGCGGCGCGGCCTTCTTCTGGGCCATGGGCCGCCTCTACGCCGCCCGCAAGGACTCCACGGGCCACAAGCTCTGGATCGACACGCAGGAGCCCATCTGCGCCGGCCTCATCGCCGGCACCGCCCTCGTCGGCGTGGGCGACGGCCTGGTCAAGGCCTTCGCGCTGGGCTGAGGCACACCGAACACCAACCGCCCCTCGGCCACCCGCCAAAATTTGTTCATCGCCGCTCTACCGTCGGCGAGATCTCGCCAACTTCGGCAGCACCCTGACCTGAGCCGGCATCAACAGCATCCGCCAGGGCGACGGCACCGCCATCACCGGCTCCACCGTCTCCGCCGACTCCGGCACCGACTGGACCGGCCCCATCGTCCCCGCCCCGGCGGGCTCCGCCGTGCTGGCTCTGGCCGGTCTCGCCGCCGCCCGCCGCCGCCGCTGAGCCCTTCGCCAGAACGAACAGGCCCCCGGACTTCCGCCCGGGGGCCTTTGGCATCAGCACGAATCTCAGCGTTGCCCGCTCAGCGCCGCCGCCGCCCGGCCGCCAGCAGCCCCGCCGCCACCAGCGCCCCCGCGCCCGGCGCGGGGATCACCGCCGCCAGGCTCGGCAGGTGGATCTCGCTCTGCTGGTTGATCGACGCCACCGCGACCGACCCGGTGATCACGCCCTGGTGCGACAGGCTCGCCAGCGGTGCCAGGATCGAGCCGAAGAACGCCTTCCCGCGCAGGTTGACGCTCGTCGCCTCGAAAAAGTTCCACACCACCCGCGACGCCGTCGCATCGGTGACAAAGTTCGTCACAAAGTTCGCGTTGCTCGTGAAGTCGATGCTCGTCCCCGGCACGTTGATCAGCACCGCCGAGGCACCGTTCAGGTTGATGTTGATCGACTGGATCGAGTTGTTCGCGAAGAACCCCGTGGGCACGCGGAACGCCGCCACGTTCAGCGCCCCCGACGGCGCCGCGTTGAACGTGAAACCCGTCGGCTGCCCCGTGGGCGGGCTCACGTTCACGCTCGTCTGCAGGTTGCGGTAGTACGTCGCGTCCGCCGTCAGCGCCACCCGCGCGGCCTCCACCAGCCCGGCGACCGCCCCGACCCCGTCGCTGATCCGCCGCCCGCCGCCGTTGAAGTTCGTGTTGCCCGAGATCGTCGAGCCGTGGCGGATGTTCCCGGCCTGCATGTTCACGTTGTTCACGCTGATCGCCCCCGCCACCGCGAGCACGTCCGTGCTCAGGTAGTTGCTGGCCGGGAGCAACCGCGTCCCAAAGTCCGACGCGCCGCCCGACAGCGTCCCGCCGATCAGCGCCCGCCCGTGGTTGTTCGACGTGATCGTCGCGTTCCCGAAACTGATCAGCGACCAGTCGCGCAGGTACGTATTGCTCTGCCCCAGCGCCCCGGCCCCCGCCGCACCCACCACCGCCGCTGCCAGAAGGCGGATTCGCACCGTCTTGGTCATGATGCTCTCTCCTCAACGCGACGTTCCCGTCGCCGTGGACTCACTGTAGCATGCCGCCGCGCGGCGACCCGCCCCGGAACGCATCTTCGCGCACCGCCAACCCAAAATGAGAAAACCACCCTATCGGAACCGCCCGCTTTTCGGGCGATCTCAAAGCCCCAGCTTTCCGCGCTTCACATCCCATTCCGCCCGCTCGCGCTGGTTGTCCGTCGCCAGCGGCGGGACCGCCGCCGCACGCCCCAGCCCCGCCGCCCGCAGCGCCTCAACCTCCAGCCGCGTCAGCGTGACCGACTCCAGCTCGTAATCCCGCCACGCCTCCATCGTGATCGGCACGATCGGCGCGATCAGGTCGTGCATCGCCGTCGCGTACGCCCGGATCTCCTCCTGCGCGTGCTGGTCCATCCGCAGCGCCAGAAACCGCAGGATGTTGTGCAGGTCACACTTCCAGTACCACTCCGTGTACAGGCTCACGGGCAGGCCGATCCGCGCCAACTCCCGCGCCACGCCCGCCTCGTTCAGCCGCTGATACTCCGCGTACAGCGCCTCGGCCCGGTCCAGGAACGCCAGGAACTGCCCCGCCGTCGCGTGCTCCCGCTTGAGCGCCTCGGCGTCCGCCCCCTCCGCCGCCGCCGGGTCAAAGAGCGTCTTGAACCGCTCCTCGCCCCCCTGCCGGTTGCTCCGGCTCTGCTTCCGCACGTTCTCCAGGCTCGGGCGATAGAACCGGTCGGGCATCACCGAGTACCGCCCGCTGTACTCATTCACGTTCGCCGTCCGATGCCGGATCCACTGCCGCGCAATGAAGATCGGCATCGCCACGTGGAACTTGAACTCCACCATCTCAAACGGCGTCGTGTGCCGGTGCCGCAGCAAGTACCGGATCAGCCCCCGGTCCTCGCTGATCTTCTTCGTCCCCTGCCCGTAACTCACCCGCGCCGCCTGCACGATCGCCGCGTCCGCCGTCTGCCCCTCGGGCACCAGCCTCGGCATCGCGTCCACCAGCGCGATGAACCCGTGATCCAGCACCCGGATCTCGTGCCGCTGCGCCCCGCCCATCACGTCCCGCAGCGCCGACTCCGCCGGCGTCCGCCGCACCCGCTCGCCACCCGCGGCCGCCCCGGCCACGCCCCCGGCCCGCTCCGCCACCGACACCTCGACCGGGCGCGAAACCCCCAGCGGCAACGACGTCGACGATGCTTCCATGCGGCTGCTCACCCGTCTGGCCTCGATCCGTCAGGCCCGAAGTTCACCTGAACGCTGGGCGCTCTGGCCCCGGGCCGCCCACCGGCCCGCCGACCAACAGGCTAAGCCGCCTCCGCCGCGCGGCAACCCTTCCCCGCAAACTCCCCCTTGCCGACAAGTTGTTCAGCCCGCCGCCGCCCCGGGCTCCGGCTCCTCGGGGGGCACCTCCGGCTCCGGATACAGCACCCAGTCGCCGGTCATCTTCGGGGCGACCGCCTGATCGACGAACCGCCAAGCACTCGACGGCTGGATGCCAGTATGACCCATAGAGCCCCGCCCCCCGTCGTCCACCCGATCATGCCCCACTGAATACACCAGCGGCCGCCCATCTCGGACCGTGTACCGCAGCGGCTTGCCATCGAACAGATCCACCGGCACCGCCGGCAGATACCGCGGCACCATCTGCTCCAGCCGCTCTGGATACCGCCCCTCCCGCCGCTTGAACAACTCCGCGGCAACGGCCACCAGCACGCCGTCTCGCTGCACCGTGGTTCGATACCCCGCGTCGGCCAGGCGAGACAGCGCCGGAAGCATCACCACCACCGGCGACAGCCGCAGCCGCCACCCGCTCTTGGGCAAGCCCGCCAGCTCTTCGACCGGCGGCAGCATCTTTTGCTCCCACGGCGGCACCGCCATCCACCGCTCGTACGCCGCCATCACCGCCGCGTACCGCTCCACGTTCTCCCGCCGGCCCATCACCAGGAACGACGCCGCCGGCAACAGCGCCGCGTCCGCGAGCGTCAGCCTCGGCTTCCCCTCGCCCCCGAACTTGGACACCACCGACAGCATCTTCACGCCCTCGGCCGTCAGCACCCCGTCGCCGCGCCCGTCATCGGTGAACGAGCGCTGCACGAAGTCCTCGAACGCCGCCTGCTCCGCCGCCCTCGCCCGCGCCGAAACCTGCAGCGCCCCGCCCCCGCGCACGGTCCCCAGCACGTGCGCGAGCGTCAGCAGGTCCTGATCCGAGAGGCACGCCGGCGCGTGATCCACCAGCCACGCAGCCCGCGAACTCGCCCGCGACACGCACGCCATTTCCACCAGTTCCCCGATCACACCGGGAAACTCGGCCGCTTGACGACCGATCCGGAGCATCGCCGCGACATCAGCGACCGCCCGCGGCCCGTCAGCGCCCTCCGCCGCCACCATCGCGTCCGCGGAGAGCGTGTAGAGGAGGAGCCGGAGCGGACCAAGAGCATTCAGGTTGACCGCCATCAGCCCGAGGTCCAGATCCGGGCCATCCTGCCGCGCGGGCTTCCAGTCCGGATCCCGCGCCCGCTCGAGCTCCGGGTCAGCCCCGATCGGCCCGGGCAGGAACCCCAGCCCCGGCTTCGTCGACGCCTCCCGCACCCGCGCGAGCGCCGGCCCCAGCGCCCGCATCTCCTCCGCGAACCGCGGCCACTCCGCGTCGCCGGGCTTCAGCGCCATGAAGTCCTTGAACGCCTCCCCCCACCGCCGCTGCGCCGGATAGATCTCCAGCAGCGCCGCCCGATACTCCGGCCACGCCCGCTCCTCCATCGGCACCGCCTTGATCGGCGCCGTCAGTTCGGCCAGATAATCCCGACGCACCGTCGGCGTGCCCTGCCAGTACCACGCCACCAACCCCCCATACGCCACCACCGCCAGCCCCAACCCCTGCCACGCTCGCCGCTGCGCGTGCCACCACAACGGCCGCGCCCGCCGCTTAGCCCGCCGGATCAGCCGCGCCGCCTCCGCGGGCGGCCCGAAAGCCTCCGCCAGCGCCGCCGGCTCGCGCCCCGCCGCCAGCCCGTCCTGGAAGTGCGCGATCAACTCGCGCGCCACGTCGATCCGCTCCGCCCGCCACAGCCGCGTCCGCCGCGTCACCTCGCCCACGACCGACCCAAGTTCCGCCGGCAGGCCCGAGCGCTCGATCGTCAGCGCCACATCCAACCGCGACGTCAACTCACCCCGCAGCACATCCCGCAGCGGCGTCGTCCGCAGCCGCCGGAACAGCCCCGCCCCGCCGGCCACGCCCGCGGCACGCTCCTCGGGCGCACTCCCGCCAGCCGCCGCACTCACGCGGCACCTCCCGCCGCCGCGGGCTTCCATGCCGCCGCGCTCAGCACGCCCAGCCCCGCCATCGCCCGCGCGAGCATCCGCCACTGCTTGACGTCTTCTTCGAGCCGCTTCCGCCCGCGGTCGGTCAGCGCGTAGTACTTGCGATCCCGCCCCGACTCCGCCGTCGCCCACTCCGCCCGCACCAGCCCCTTGGCCTCGAGGTTGTAGAGCATCGGGTACAGCGTGGCCTGCCCCATGTCGAGCACGCCCTCGGAGCGCTGCGCGAGCAGCTCGACCAGCTCGTACCCGTACATCGGCCGCGCCGACAGCAGCTTCAGCACCGCCACCGGCCCCGCCCCCCGCATCAGCTCACGTTCCACCCGCATCGCCCGCCTCCACTCGTCGCTCGTCGCTTGTCGCTCGTCGCCAAGCGGCCCACTCGACCACTCGACCACTCGACCACT
>FRDC01001914.1_pt1 | contig 56942 bp, 48 predicted proteins | sample 1106171 | NCBI WGS metagenome assembly FRDC01 (sample SAMEA3930566, study PRJEB13176) | freshwater metagenome | biome: Drinking water system; feature: drinking water; material: water | place: Singapore | collected 2014-12-20 | reverse complement strand
GTCGACAAGGTCATCATCGGCGGCGGCATGGCCTTTACCTTCTTGAAAGCAAAGGGAATGGAGATCGGCAACTCGCTGGTCGAAAACGACATGTTGGACTTCGCCAGAGGCGTCGAGGAACACGCCCTGTCCCGCGGTGTGAAGTTCTACCTGCCGGTCGATTGCGTGGCCGCGGCCAGCCGCGAACCCGGCGCGGAGTCGAAGATTGTTCCGGTCCAGGAAATTCCAAAGGGGTGGTACGCGCTCGACATCGGTCCGGCTTCAGTCAAGCTCTTCAACTTGGCGGTCCAGAACGCCAAAACGATTCTCTGGAACGGACCGATGGGGGTCTTTGAAACCGACGCCTATGCCAGAGGCACGTTTGCGATGGCCCACGCGATCGCCGATGCCTACGCCCTCACCATCGTCGGCGGCGGTGAAACAGCTCTGGCCGTGCATCGAGCCGGCGTGTCGGAAAACATCTCCTTCATTTCCACCGGCGGCGGCGCAGCGCTGGAGCTGCTTGAAGGCAAGCAACTCCCCGGCCTGGTCGCATTACCGGATCGCGACAACTAGCCGACATCGCAATCTCAAGGTAGGCCAAGTACACAACACCGTGCGCACGATCCTCATTGTCGGCAATTGGAAAATGAACAAGACCGCCTCGGAAGCGGCGGCTTTCGTTCGCGAGATCGCACCCCGGATTCCCACAACGCCGACTGTCGAATTCGTGGTCGCTCCCCCCTTCACAGCGTTGGAGTCGGTCCGCGCGGCGCTCACCCCGTCGTCTCCGATTCAACTCGGCGCACAAAATGTATTTTGGGAAAGCCATGGCGCCTACACCGGTGAAGTGTCCGCGCCGATGCTCAGCGAGCTCGGCTGCCGGTACGTCATTCTCGGCCATTCGGAACGTCGTGCGCTGTTCGGCGAGCAGAATGATGGGATTCAGAAGAAGGTTCGCGCCGCCCTCGCCCATGGGATCAGGCCGATTCTGTGCGTCGGGGAATCCTTATCCCAGCGGGAACGCGGAACGACAACGGAGGTGATTCTGCAACAGCTGACTGGAAGCCTGGCTGGTCTTTCGCTTCATGACATGGCCGCCGTCTCAATCGCCTATGAACCGGTGTGGGCCATCGGGACCGGAAAGGCCGCGACGACCGATCAAGCCGTCGCCGCACATCGAACGATTCGAACCTTCCTCTCCGACACCTGGTCCATCGATGTCGCGAACGCCACACGAGTCTTGTATGGAGGCAGCGTGACGCCCGGGAACATCGAAGGCCTGTTGCAGGCAGACCAGATCGATGGCGCATTAATCGGCGGGGCTTGTCTCCAGGCCGAATCTTTTGCTACAATCGCCTCCGTTGCTCAATTGATCGGAGCCCGACGCTAAACGATGTATACTTTGATTGTCATCATCCATGTCTTCATCTGTGTCCTCATGATCGGCGCCATTCTTCTCCAATCTGGGAAAGGCGCGGAGATCGGTGCCTCATTCGGCGGATCAAGCCAAACCGTGTTCGGCAGCCGGGGCCCGGCCAATTTCCTGAGCAAGCTCACCGTTGTGGTGGCGGCAATTTTCATGATTACCTCGTTCACGCTGGCGATTTTGGCCAAGCAACGGACCTTCGAATCCACCGTCATTGATTTGAATACGAAGGGCGAGTCGGCTTCTCCTGCAACCCCGGCCCAGCCTACGACGGAACCCAACCCCGCTCCAGCAGGCAAGTAACCTGGCCGTCACACCCTATCCGTTTATCGTCAATCGGGCATGAGATAAAAGACTCTCGCCTGTGGCTCATCGCACAGAGCTAGAGCGCGACACGTAAGACCCGCGCTCCTCAGGTCACGCGCTCTACGCCACCAGCTATCTGCTCTATTTCCCTCAGATCCGCGTGAGCCATGAGGCATGCGAGGGATCTTCCCCCCGCACGATTGAAAAGAAGGTCTTTTGCAGAGCCATAGTGATCGGCCCCGGCTTGCCATTTCCGATCTTCCGGTTGTCAATTTCACGAACCGGTGTCAATTCCGCAGCCGTGCCGGTGACGAACACTTCATCGGCAACATACATTTCATCCCGCGTGAACCGTTCCTCAACCACGGGAATGTTGCGCTCCTTCGCCAGCTCGATCACGGAATTTCTGGTGATCCCTTCAAGGATCGACGTCAAGGGCGTCGTTTTCAGCTTCCCTCGGCGGACGATGAACACATTCTCTCCCGTCCCCTCGGACACATACCCCTCGGCATCGAGCAGAATCGCCTCATCATATCCGGCAATCTTGGCTTCCCGCTTGGCCATAATCGAATTCACGTAATAGCCCGATATTTTCCCCTTGGTCATCGACACGTTGACATGATGCCTGGTAAACGAGGAGATGCAGGCACGCATCCCATTCGCCAGCGCGTCTTCTCCCAAGTACGCCCCCCACTTCCACGCCGCCACGGCTACGCGGATCGGATTGTCGCCTGGATGCACCCCCATGGCTCCATAGCCGATATACACAAGCGGCCGGATATAACAGGCCTCGAGCCGGTTGATTCGGACCGTTTCGACAATCGCCTCGGCAATGTGTTTCTTGTCGTAGGGCATGGCCATCATGCCGATGTGAGTCGAATCGAACAACCGATCGATGTGTTCCTGGAGCCGAAAGATGGCGGATCCGGACTTGCCCTTATAGCAACGGATTCCCTCAAAGGCGGCCAAACCGTAATGCAACGAGTGCGTCAGAATATGGACGTTGGCCTCTTCCCAGGCCACGAACTTGCCGTCCATCCAGATTTTTTCGACCGGTTCCAGCATCAGACGTTACTCCTTCACGCAGCGGCGACGGGCCTGCATATAAATGATGTGCGCGACTATATCGTGAGGCTGGAAGGTCGTCAAGCAATCGGGCTGCGGCACGATTACGATACAGCGCGATGCAGAGACCTAAGAGGAAATGCGGTCTAGGGTAGGGTTCAAATAGGTTCGCAGGCGAGCGCTTAAGAAAGTCCCGATCCGATCCTGATCATCAGGCTTCACCATGACCACTTTGGCGCCAAACAAAAGACCGCGAACCCAGCGAATCACAACCCGCTGCATTTCAACCGGTTCGTCCTTATCGGAAAGAGACAGCCGCACGGCCAGTTCCATCCCCGGCACCACCTGGTGGTCGCCGAGCACCCGAAACCCGTTACGGGACATATTCATGACCGTCCCCTTTCCAAGGAACTCCCCGCCCATGTAATATATGCTGCAGCGAACGGGAATTCGGTGATAGGTACGGATCACAAATCGGCTGGCTGAAGGCATGCTCTCTCCCTTGCGAAGAACCGGCAAACACCAGGGAAATGGCCTCGCACCGATCCCCCGGAACTGCGTATGCGGGCAGCATACGTTTTTCATCGCCTCCGCTCCTAGCCCTCCAGAAGAGGGGGGACTCTGGTGTCGAAGCCGTCACGAACCGGACACAGGCAAAACGAAATTCATGAGGCGCGCTTGACACTCTCTTCAACGATGTGTTACACAATTCGGTCCAATGTGGGGTATATAAGATATGTACGCAATTATTGAAACAGGTGGAAAGCAGTATCGGGTTGAGGCTGGCTCGACGATTCAAGTTGAGCGCTTGCCCGGCGACGTGGGTGGCGTGGTCAACTTGGACCAGGTTCGTCTGGTGCATGGGGATGCCGGTCTGGTGATCGGACAGCCGCTCGTGCAGGGCGCAACGGTCACGGCCGAAATTGTCCGGCACGGCCGCACCAGGTCGATTACGGTCTTCAAGAAAAAGCGCCGGAAAAATTACCGCCGGACGCGCGGACATCGCCAAGGCTTTACGAAACTGCTCGTAAAAGAAATCGCTACGGCATAGCAGGCACAAAAAGGACTTTCCATGGCAACAAACAAAGGCGGCGGATCATCACGGAACGGGCGGGACAGCAATCCCCAGTATTTGGGCGTCAAAGCCTATGGGGGTGAAACTGTCACAGCCGGCAGTATCATCGTCCGCCAACGCGGCACGAAGTTCTTTCCCGGTTTCAACGTCGATCTCGGACGCGATCACACGTTGTTTGCTCGGGTGACCGGCACGGTGAAGTTCGAAGGCGGGCGAGCCAGACGGAAAGTCAGCGTGTACCCAGCCCCCGCCAAATCCTGATTCCCCTCGCACTCACCCACATCGATCGGCTGAGATGATTTGAGATCCCCCTCCCCCCGGCATGGGCAGGTCGGGTATACTCCTGTCAGCCTAGAATCGTGCATCCATTTATAGGAACACCATGTTTGTCGATGAAGCGCTGATCACCGTGCGAGCCGGCAAAGGAGGAGACGGCATCTGCAGTTTCCGCCGGGAGATGTTCGTCCCTCGCGGGGGACCGGACGGGGGAGACGGGGGACATGGCGGCAGCGTCGTCTTCGCTGCATCCACCAGACTGACAACCCTGCTCGACCTTCGCTATCAGAAACATTATGAAGCAGAAGACGGACGGGCCGGCGGCGCCTCCAACTGCACCGGGCGCACAGGGAAAGACACCGTCGTTACACTCCCGGTCGGCACCATCGTGTATGACGACCAGACCGGTGAGGTGCTTGCCGATCTGGTGGCTGACGGCGACACAGAGATCATTGCGCGAGGCGGACGGGGCGGACGAGGCAACAGCAACTTTGCTACTTCCACCAACCGCGTGCCGACAAAGTGTACCCTTGGGACTGCCGGCGAAGAACGTTCGCTGCGGCTTGAGCTGAAGCTGCTCGCCGATGTCGGGCTGGTCGGATTTCCAAACGCCGGCAAATCGACGCTCATTTCGGTCATCTCATCGGCCACACCGAAAATCGCCGATTATCCCTTTACGACATTGACACCCCACCTCGGCGTCGTCCGCTGGGGATCGGATCGCAGCTTCGTCGTGGCGGACATTCCCGGAATCATCGAGGGCGCGCATGACGGCAAGGGGCTGGGATTTCAGTTTCTTCGGCATATCGAACGCACAGCCTTTCTGCTTCACCTCATCGATGTCTCAGAATGGGCGCCGGACGAGCCGGTCATCAGCTTCGAGATCATGCGGCAGGAGCTGGCTGCCTATGACGAAGCGCTAAGCGACCGGCCGTTCGCCGTCCTCGCGACAAAGATCGACATCAGCGGCGCGTGTGATCGGCTCACACAACTGCAAACCTACTGCAAGCGCCATAAGTACACCTGCCTCCCCGTGTCGTCCGCAACCAGGGAAGGCCTCGACGACGTAATCACCTTCGTCGGCTCGCAGGTGGACCGCCTGAGGAAGACGCCATGCGAGACGAGATCCTAAGGCACGCCAAGCGCATTGTCGTTAAAATCGGCAGCAGCTTGATCGCCTCCCGCGCGACAGGCTTGCGTCCCGAGCAAATTGAGCGCTTGGCCGACGAGATCGCCACGCTCCGAACGAACGGCCGCGACGTGCTGGTCGTGTCCTCGGGCGCCATCGTGTCCGGGATCAAGAAGTTACAACTCAAGGAATACCCGAAGAGTCTCCCGATCAAGCAGGCGGCCGCAGCGGTCGGACAAAGCCGACTCATGTGGGCCTATGAAAAGGCGTTCGAACGGCTGGGCATTCAAGTCGCCCAAGTGCTCCTCACGCATCAAGATCTCGCGGATCGCCGGCGGTTCTTGAATGCCCGCTACACGCTGACGGCGCTGATCGGATTCGGCGTCCTGCCGATCATCAACGAGAACGATACCGTCGCCGTGGAGGAAATCAGGGTCGGCGATAATGATACGCTCGCGAGCGAGGTGGCCCACCTGGTCGACGCGGATTTGCTGGTGATTCTCTCCGATGTCGACGGACTCTACACGGAAGATCCACGCAAGAATCCCTCCGCCTCCCTGATCCCGCTCATCCCCGACATCACCGAAGACATCGAACGCCGAGCCGGAGTCTCCAGTACCTTCGAGGGCACAGGAGGCATGGCCACGAAAGTCCGCGCCGCCAAAAAAGTCGGCGAGTACGGCGTCTCCACGCTGATCGTCAACGGGGAACGGGCCGGACTCCTTCCCGGCGTTCTTGCCGGCGGGCCAGGAGGCAGTCTCTTTCTTGCGCATGAACGGCGGCTGACCAGCCGCAAACATTGGATTGCCTTTACTCTGCGCCCCCGTGGACACGTCCGCCTGGACCAGGGCGCGGTTGAGGCATTGACCACGCGGGGCAAAAGCCTCCTCGCCTCCGGCATCATCGAGGTCACCGGGGAGTTTGAAGCGGGAGATCCGGTAGGCTGCCTCGACACCGACGGAAAAGAGTTTGCCAAGGGCCTCGTCAATTTTCCCTCTGCTCTGCTGAAGCAGATGAAAGGCCTCAAGACCCAGGACATTCAGCGGCAGATCGGCCCCCAGGAGTACGAGGAAGTCATCCACCGGGACAACCTGGTGATACTCTAGGCTGGATAGGAAGTGCTGAGTCGTGAGTGCTGAGTTATGACCACTTCCGATCCGACCCCCTCACCCCTCACCCTCTTCCCTTCACCGCGGAAATTGGGCCTGCTCGGCGGCAGCTTCAATCCCATTCACAACGCCCATCTGGCCATTGCGCGTCTGGTCCGCGACCAACTCCGCCTGGATCAGGTGCTCTTTATTCCCACCGGCGATCCCCCGCACAAACGAGACGGGTCCCTGGCCCCGGCCAAACATCGCTACGAAATGGTCCGCCTCGCCATCGCCGGAACTCCCTCTTTCCAGCTCTCAGACATCGAAATGCGGCGATCGGGAAAATCCTACTCCATCGATACCGTCCGCGAGCTGCAACGACAGTCCGGCTCCTCCGCCGAATTGTATTTTCTCATCGGACTCGATGCATTTCTCGACCTTCCCAATTGGAAAGAGCCCATAGAGCTATTACAAGTATGTCGATTCGTCGTCGTCCCTCGGCCGGGACAATCGTTCCAGTCTCTGGCACACATGCCGCTGCTGCCCGCACTTGACGTCCAAACGCTGATGCAGCTCGATGCGGGAACACTGTCGCGATTGGATATTGCGATGCCCTCCTGCAGCGGCATCATCTGCCTCCCCATCCCGCCATGCTCTATTTCCTCGTCTGAGATTCGACAACGGATCCGACAAGGGACAGCGCAGGCAAATGTGTTGCCGCCCCCTGTCGAATCCTATATACTTCAGCATCGCCTGTATCAGGAGGATTGCGATCGCACAAACATCTAAGGCCACCGCCCTCGCCATCGGCAAGGCGATGCTTGATAAGAAGGCCGTCGATGTCCAGGTGCTGCATGTCGCCCCGCTCACCTCTGTGGCCGATTACCTGGTGATCGGATCGGCTGAATCGGATCGGCAGACTCGCGCGATTGCCGATTATATTGACGGCATGCTTTCCCGCAGCGGCCAGCGTCCGTTGAGTATTGAAGGAACGTCGTCGGGGCAGTGGGTGTTGCTCGACTTCGGCGATGTCGTTGCCCATATTTTCCGGCAGGATACCCGATCGCACTATGCCCTGGAACGGCTATGGAGCGATGCAACGCAGCTCCCGCTTCCCGAGGAGGCACCTGCTCCGGTAGCCGTGCCTAAACGGCGCATCGTCGTACGGAAAGCGGCTGCGCACAAAACGGTCTAGCCATGCTCAGACTACTCATCACAATCTTCTTCGTCAGTGCCGGCGTCTTCATCTACAGCTATTTCCGAGAACTGAATCCGGGGACAGTCCTTATCCATACGAGCTCGTCTGCTGAATTCGAACTCAGTCCCGTCACGCTCGTCCTGATCTCCATGGCCATCGGAGCGGTCTTCGTCACCTTCGTCGTCGGCCTGCAGCAAACGGCCCATGCGATCATAAACTGGCGCAGCAACCGGCTCGTGCGCCGCAAAGAAAAAGTCGACACACTGCATCGTGATGGAACTCATGCCTTCATGTCGAAACGCACGATGGAAGCGATTACGCTCTTTGAGAAAGCCCTCGCCATCGACCCCAACCGGGCTGATTCCCTGCTATGGCTGGGGAACATCTATCGAGCTGAGCAGAATTTCCCCGAAGCGATCCGGTTGCACCAACATGCCCATCGTGTCGACGAGCGCAATATCGAAGTGCTGCTGGAATTGAGCAAAGATCTCGAAGGCGCGAAACGCTATGAGGAAGCGCTCCAGTCATTCCAAAAAATCCTTAAGCTTGAGCCGGACAATTTGACGGCACTCATTCGCAAGCGGGACCTCAACATTCGCCTGGAGCGATGGAGCGAGGCGCTGGAAATCCAGCATCGCCTTCTCAAGGCCCATCTTCCGAATCAGGAAAAAGAGGCTGAGAACGCGTTGCTGATCGGGTACATGTATGAGGTCGGCCGCCAGCTGCTCGAACGTGGACACCCGGATAAAGCCCGCCGCTATTTCCGGGGCGCCATTAAAAAAGACCGCAGCTTCCTGCCCGCCTATATCGGACTCGGCGAAATCCTGATCCATGAAGGCAAGACCAAAGATGCCGTCGAAATCTTAAAGAAGGTCTATACCAGAACGCGGAGCGTGATTATCCTGCATCGGCTTGAAGAATTGTTCCTGGACCAGGGGGAGCCGGGCGAAATCATCCGTGTGTACCAGGACGCGCTGCAGCAGGACCCGCAAAATCCCGTGCTGCAGTTCTATCTGGGCAAGCTCTATTACCGTCTTGAAATGATCGATGAAGCCTTCGATATTCTTTCAACGATCGAAGGACCACAAGACCATCTGCTCGATTACCACAAGATCATGGCCAACCTCTTCTTGCGCAAGCAGCAATTCGAACAGGCCATCATCGAACTCAAAAAGGCGCTCAGCTTCAAAAAACGCGTCGTCGTTCCCTACATCTGCACGCAGTGCCAGCAAGAGTCCGTCGAATGGTCCGGCCGCTGCAGGCGCTGTGCCCGCTGGAACACGCTGACCGCACTCCCCTGGCTCGAAGCCACACAGCCGGCGGACGGATCAGGAGCAACTGCCGCGTCTGCTCGCGCCATCCCCTACCAAGGCATTGCTTCTCCGTTTGAAACCGTGTAGGTTTTGGCCGTCCTATTATCCCATCATCATTTTCAACAGCGCGGAGCATTGACGCATGACGGATTTTCAACGGTTCGCCGATAAAGCCCTGCAAGACGAATCCCTGACCAGAGATGAATGCCTTGCTGTACTCCAATCGTCTGACGACGATCTGCTGGACCTGCTGCATGCGGCCTTTCGTGTCCGATCCCGCTATTTTGGGAAGACCGTTCGCCTGCAAATGCTGCAGAACGCCAAAAGCGGCGCCTGCCAGGAAGACTGTCACTACTGCTCACAATCCGCCGTCTCAACCGCGCCTATCGAGCGCTATAACTTATTGCCGCAGAAACAGATGGTCGAGGGCGCGAGGCAGGCCGCCGCGTCTAAAGCACAGCGCTATTGCATCGTGATCAGTGGCCGGAGTCCGCTGGATCGGGAAATCGACGAGATTGCCGGAGCCGTCCGCGCCATCAAGCAGGAGATTCCCATTCAGATTTGCTGTTCACTCGGCTTGATGAATGAAGGCCAGGCCAAGCGGCTCAAAGCCGCAGGGGTGGACCGTGTGAACCACAACTTGAATACCAGCGAGGCGTTCCATGCCTCCATTTGCACCACCCACACGTTCCAAGACCGGCTCGCCACGATCAAGAACGCACGGACGGCCGGATTGGAAATCTGCTCGGGCGGGATCGTGGGCATGGGAGAACAGGATGAAGATTTGATCGACCTGGCGATGGCCTTGCGCGAGGTCGAGCCCGATTCTATTCCGCTGAATACGCTTCATCCCGCCGCCGGGACTCCGCTGGAGCACTGCGATCATCTGACGCCGCAACGCTGTTTGAAAGTGCTGTGCCTTTTCCGATTTCTTCACCCCCGCACCGAACTCCGCGTCGCGGGCGGTCGCGAACACAATCTGCGCAGCCTCCAGCCGTTGGCGCTGTATCCGGCCGATTCGCTCTTCGTGAACGGCTATCTCACGACACCGGGCGCGCCTGCGCCGGAAGTCTGGGGTATGATCGAAGATCTTGGTTTCAAAATCGAGGTCGATTACCAGCAGCCGGTCGCTGGCTGATTTTATTTGATGATGGACATGTGATCCAATTCCTGACGATTTCGTTTCCACTCTGGCTTTCAACATTTCCATTAATCGCCTGAAGGATTAATGCTTGTCCATCAACAAGAAAGTTATGGCATGGAAATAACTATGTGAACCATTCTTAAGGGAACACCACATGATGGAAGCACCTATCCCTGAAAATGAATATGCCAGGCTGAAATCCCTCTTCAGTTATGAAATCCTCGATACCCCTCCTGAGCCTCAATTTGACGATCTGACATACCTTGCCTCGCATATCTGCAATGTTCCAATCGCCCTCATTAGCCTCATTGACTCCAGTCGCCAGTGGTTCAAGTCCGCGAGAGGGATCTCAGCGAAGGAGACAGATCGAAATATCGCATTCTGCAGTCATGCAATTCTTCAACAACAATTGCTCGAAGTTCCAGACGCGCTTCAAGATGAACGATTTGCGGATAATCCATTAGTGACCAGAGAGCCTGGCATTCGATTCTACGCAGGAGCTCCACTCCAAGCCCCCCGCGGCGATATACTGGGAACTATTTGCGTGATCGATCAGATCCCTCGACAATTAAATCCACATCAGCAAGAGGCACTTCATGCGCTTTCTCGCCAAGTTGTAAGCCTCATGGAATTGCGACGACATATTAAACAACGCGAGCAACTTATAACGGATTTGAGAGCAGCCTATAACAAGGTCAAGGTCCTGGGCGGGCTACTGCCCATCTGTTCCGAATGCAAAAGCATTCGAGATGGTGAGGGCTATTGGAAGCGAGTAGAAGAGTACCTGCAAACGCACTCGGAAGCGAAATTGACGCACAGATTTTGTCCGACCTGTGCCAAGCGTCTATACCCAGAAATCTATCATAAATTACTGCAGGACCATCCTGAGGAGTACGGGAACCTGCAGGAATGACAATACCGAGAAAGCCCACAGGCAAGAAAAAAGCGGCAGAGAGCCATCGTTTCCCTCAATCCGTCAGGCACACACTCCGCCGAACTGCCAGTGCGGCTCATAAAAATGTACGGGACGCCGATCTACGTGTGAGAAAACGGCTCGTGTGGCAAAAACCCTAAGGACACTGATCGCTCACCCTGCTATCGCCACAACGCAGCTGACGGCTTATCCAGATAAGTCAACAGCGCGATCACCCCCGCCCCCACCAGCAGCCAGAGACAGCCGCCCTTCCAATTTCTTTGGCTGAACGAGAAGACCGCCAGCAGAAAAACAACCGCGCCGATAATGCCGATGAACGTCGAACCCGCCGCACTCATGTGCTCGTGTGTACCACGCCGTGCTTTTGAAACTCCAGTGGCAGAAAAGACCGGCCATAAACAGCATCGACCGCACTGACGGCTGACCGATTATGTTTGAACCCGACGCCGTCAACGATACGCATCTGCATTCACTCACCGGGTTCGACGATCCGGAAACGCACTTCATCGACCTGGGTGTATGCAGACGCATACTCCCCAGCAAACAGCCCGCAGCGGTACAGGCCTGGTGTCCATCCGGCTGTCGGCGGAGTAAGCATAAAATACCCGGACCGGTCGCTCATCGATGTGAGCACATGATCCTGCGCCGCCACGCGAGACTTCTCCGCCATGTCTGACGACTCCACCACACAGCGCGCCGTGAGCGGCACAGCGTCGAATGAATCCGACACTAAACCAAAGACCAAGTAGATCTCGTGCTGCATTGTGGAAAAAGTGTCACTGGGATTGAGCGGAATGTACTCGTGCGCCCCCGTGGGAAAATCGTCGCGCATGACGGCGCCTGCCGGAATCACAAAACGAAACCAACTGAAATCCGCATCCCGGCCTACAAGTGTCGCCGCCTGATCCATTGCCTTCTGCGGCTTCACCCGCTCGGTAGCCTTTGCATAGACCTCTTCCACCGGCAATTCTTTGGATACAACCTGGCCAGGTCCGCCGTTGCTGTTCTCTGCGGCCTCATCCTTGACTGCCGCCAGCTCAGGAACATGCGGCCGCACTTTATCCAGCCACCTGGCTAATTTTTCCTTTGAGAGCACACGCGTGCCGGCTGGAAGGATCACATTCTTGTTGCTCTCCTCAAATTCAACCGCTGCATCATAAAGCATCTGAAAATGCACGAATGCATCTTCCCACTGCTCCAGTTCCACAAGGCATTGCCCCATCCGAAATGTCGTGTCGGCATAGTCCTCTTCGCTGGGATCCAGATCCGACATTTTTCCGAACACAGACAACGCGTCCTTGCACCGTCCCAACTGCATAAGCGTGACTCCCAACTGATGCGTGGCAAGCGCGTCTCTGGGATTCAGCGCCAGCATCTGCCGATAGACCGGCTCAGCCTCTTGATAGCGGCCTGCCGCAAACAGCTTCCACGCCTCTGCGCGAATAGCAGCCCATTCCCGCAGCTGAGCCTCGGTAGCGCCCGCTGTCAGTGCAGGAGTGAATCGCCGTCCCCGCTCCATGGATTCGTACAATTGCGCGAGCTGATTCTTAGCCGGGATCTCCAGCGGTGAGCCAGGCGTGAGTTGTTCTAAGACAGCCCGCACCCCCGTCTCTGCGCCTTGATAATCCAGCACGTCGAACTGCGCGCGCGCCAGGGCCAATCGCCAGCCGAGCAAGTCCGGTCTCAGTCGGACGGCCTCTTGATACGACTCCAACGATTCCTCCAGTCGGTCGAGCTTCCGAAGTTCTTGTGCCAATTTCAGATGTGCCAGCGGATTGGTCGGATCGAGCCCGGCAATCCGTCGTAATTCCGCAATGGCATCGTCGTTTTGCCCCCATCGAACCAACAGACTCCACTTCGCCCATCGGGTCTCTAACGCAGACGGCTCTGCGGTGAGAGCCGTCTCATAGGCCTGAACCGCTTCTTGGAGGCCCCGGAACGTGGCAAGAATGTCGCCCCGTAGTTTGTGCAACAGCGCCGACCGTGGATGACTTTGAATACCTTGATCAAGCAGTTCGAGCGCACTCGTTACCGCGCCGCTTTCCCACACTATCTTCACCTGTTCGATCACATGCGCGTCTGAAATATTGGCTGAGACTTCTGCGTACCCAATGCCGCGTGCCGCCACAACCAGTACCAACATCAGCGACGCAATGAGCGGAGACATATGCTGCATATCAGCTAGACCGAACTAATTCAGATAGATAATGCCGTGGGGCTCCACTATACCAAATACCAAGAATCGGCACGAAATAGGGATTTTCCTTGTTCCCACTATCCGTTATAAGCTATCGGTTATCAGATCACGTTCTCTGGCGCGTATGTTCGACGTCATCCTCTATCAACCGGAAATCCCCCCGAACACCGGCAATATCATCCGTCTCTGCGCCAATACGGGCGCCCGGCTGCATCTTGTAAAACCGCTCGGATTCTCGCTGGACGATAAGCAGCTGATGCGAGCCGGATTAGACTATCACGAATTTGCCACCCTCACCGTGTACGACAATTGGACCGACTGCGCGGAGCGCTTCAAAGATCGCCGCATGTTCGCTGTTTCCACGAAAGGCGCGCAACGCTTCGATCTGGTTCAGTATGCATCGGATGATGCCTTTCTCTTCGGTCCCGAAACTCGTGGATTGCCGGCGGAATTGATTCATGCGGTCGGCGAGTCACAGCGAATCCGGGTGCCGATGTTGCCCAACAGCCGAAGCCTCAATCTGTCCAATGCCGTGGCCGTAGTGATCTACGAAGCCTGGCGGCAGGTTGGATTTGAGAACGGCCGATAAAGAATCATTCGACTGGTTCATCGACTCTGGAATCACCTTGTCTCAGTAAAACGGCTGTGAGCTGATCACTACGCAGTCCACCCGCTATTTTCCGTATACAATTCTTCACATGCATAGTTTCCTTTTCTTGATCTTCCCTCGTGATCTGATACCCTGACGCCAGAAGAGCACATCGGGTTGAATTCTCGGGAGGTGCTGCGTGATTCTTGTCACGGGCGGGGCCGGCTATATCGGATCTCATACCTGCATAGAACTTCTACAAGCGGGGTTACAAATCACAGTCTTCGACAACTTCTGCAACAGCCACCCTGAAGCCCTGGCACGCGTCCAGCGGATCACAGGAAAGACTGTTCCGCTGATCCGTGGCGACTGCCGTGATCGTGCCTCGCTGATCGCCGCCTTGCGGGACTGTCAGGCGAGCGCGGTAATTCATTTTGCCGGTCTCAAGGCAGTCGGAGAATCCGTGCAACAGCCCCTCTCCTACTATGACAACAACGTGGTCGGTTCGCTGCGCCTGCTGGAGGCCATGGGCGAATGCGGGGTGAAACAGCTGGTATTCAGCTCGTCTGCCACGGTCTATGGTGACCCGCAACGGTTGCCGTTGACTGAGGATCATCCGCTTTCTGCGACCAACCCCTATGGCCGGTCGAAGCTTATGGTGGAGGAGATCCTACGCGACGTGCAGCGGAGCGATGCGTCCTGGCGTATCGGCATTCTCCGCTACTTCAATCCGGTCGGGGCCCATCCGAGCGGGCAGATCGGTGAGGATCCGCAGGGCACACCGAACAATCTGATGCCCTTCGTCGCACAAGTAGCGGTCGGCCGCCGCCCTCATCTCAATATCTTCGGCAATGATTACGCGACACCGGACGGAACAGGCGTGCGTGACTACATTCACGTCGTAGACTTGGCTACCGGACATCTGAAGGCGCTGGAAACACTTGGTCGATGGAGCCAATCCACAGAGTGTCTGACGGTGAATCTCGGCACCGGCAAGGGCTATAGCGTGTTAGATATCGTGCGGGCGTTCGAGCAGGTCAGCGGGACACAAATCGCTTATACCATGGCACCTCGCCGGTCCGGCGATATCGCGGCCTGCTATGCCCATCCCGGCAAAGCGGCCGACCTGCTCGGCTGGCGGGCCGAGCGTGAGCTTTCAGATATGTGCGCTGATACCTGGCGCTGGCAACGTCTCAATCCTCACGGATTCAATCCCCCCCAATAAGCAATCTGATCGGACGGGTTGCTCAGCTGTTCAAAGGGTAATATCTCCCTCCTCGTTCCGGAAACCCATGAGCTGCCGGCGGACTTCGGGACACAGTCGTTGAGTCCCAACACATCCACGAACCGATGCGGCCCAACAGCCGAAGCCTCACTCTGTCCGATCTCGTGGCCGTCGTGATCTGCGAAGCCTGGCGACAAATGGGGGTTAGAACTGAGAGGTACGGTGAGCTAATAGCGTATAGACTATCACACAAACAAGAAACGCATGGGATTGTCTTCGATCGTGCTATGAGCCATCAGCCATACGCTCTTCTTCCCACGCCGTTCGCTCCTACACATCGTTCTCCATCAGGCAACGGCCAAATCCCATTTGTTCGGCAAAGTGGTAGGAGTAGTGGAGGGCGGCAAGATTGGCAATGCGTTCTTCCGCTTCGTCTCGCGTATCCGCATAGATGATCTGTAGACCATACCGCGCGGTCAACGCATCGAGAAAATCCATCACGCCATTCTTGTGATACTGATTCAGGCGGCCTCCGCCCTTCTTATGGGTGAGGACCCCTTCGATGAGCAGGAATCGGGCTGGGTAAACCAGCATCCGTTCGAGCTCCGGGAGAAACCCGGCGCGGTTGTCATGAGGGTTGGAGAAGATCGTATAGAGTACTTCGACGTTGAGGCTCTTGATCGCCAGCAGCTCGGGCATTTCGGCAACGGCATAGTTCCCCGTCGGCAACGGCTCCCGCATCGTCCCGGCAATTCTGGTGAAGCCGCTGAAATCGTACGGATGGAGTTCTCCGGTATCGATGTAGAGATGGATAGCCGGGACCATGACCGTACCTCGCTCCTGCTTCACGAGCATGATGGGGGACTGTGGTCCTCGTCGCTCGCGAGGCTGAGGCGCCGCCTGCCTGGGTGGAGTAGCTGCATAGGGCGACGCAGAGGACGGCCGTGTGGCGCGAGCAGTCGGAGGCGCCGCCGGCTGCACCGTCGCATCGTAGCGCGCTCGGGCGGTGGGATCGCTCAGCGTCTCGTACGCCTGGTTGATGAGCTTGGTGCGGGCCTCGGCTTTTGCATGAAGCGTTGGCGCATGCGTGAAGCGGTCCGGATGCCAGACCTGGAGCTGCTCATGCCAGGCCTTCTTGATCTCGATCTCGGAAGCGGTCGGCAGAAGCTCCAAGAGCGCATAGTAATCCGCTGTTCGTTCGTCCCGCATGAGCGCCCCCCTCTGACCGCAAGGGAGTGTAGCGGACTCGGAAGGAGAGGTCTAGCTCAAGGCGAGAGAAGCCAGTGTCTGCGTTACAATCTTGCCACTTCAATGAACGATGGCGGCTGCGATCCTCTCCAAGGGTACCGGATCTCCGAGTAGCTCGGTGAGTTTTTCAGCACCCACGCTTTGCGCATCCCGGCCAGCCAGACTACTTAGTTTTGGCTGCCGATCTTGGCTTCACTTGAGATGCTTCGTGCGCCTCAGAAGCTATGGTTTGGCCTGCCTACAGTGGAACGGCCACGTGCGCAATGAGGCGGCACTCTCGCGCAAGAGACTTCCTCAACGCACGCTCTTCCACGTCACCTCTTCCCAGCAGAGATGGACGAATGCTTCAAACGGGGGAAAATTCTTGGTGTTCTGTTCCTTTGATCGGACCCACAGATCGATTTCCATGCCGGCCGGGTCGGTTTCCCCGCCGGGCAGCACCCGCTTCGTCGGATAACGCACTTCGTGTGTCTTGGGATCGCGGGATCGTTCCATCACCATAAAATGGGCATCGTAGTCCCTATAGAGCACCGCATCATTCTTGAACATCGTCGCCGTGCCCCACCCTCCGAGATACAGCCACGTCTTCGGATACAGAGGATCCCCGTTGTTCGAATCGCCATGTTCATAGATTCTGGTGGCAATGCCGCCGTCCTGAAACGGAGCCTTCGCGGCGAACCGGTCAAACACGATTCGATACCGGTCGGTATCCTCGACAAATTCGGCGACTACCTGGCCTTGGTTCGTGAGTTCATTCACTTCGATGTCGATCGTGCCCTGCACCGCGGTCAGACGCTTCCCGGCGTAATCGAGATGATCCCAGGGAACCTCATCCTTCATGCTTCCGATCAACATCGTCTTCTGACCTGACAAATGAAATTGCCCGCTGTAGTGGGGGTGTTCCGTCGCCTTGAAGATGCGCGTGCCTTCCTCTCCCTTCGGGGTCCCAAATTGTTGCGCCGAGGCAGCAGGCGCCTGCATCGATGCCCAGATGAGCCCAATGAAAACATACATACCAATCATCGATACCTGTGTATGAACTGTCATAGCAATCTGCCTCCAGCCTGAACGTCGATTCCCTGGAACGATTTCCCTACTCAGACGAACAGCTACTTCTATCGAAGCAACCGGTGACTGTCCAGCCATGAATTTGGATGATGGAATTGAGTACGGCCCGCCTAGACGCAATAATACTTGACATGCGACAAGTATTATTGCTACTTGATCGTCATGACAGCCAGGCAACCTTCCTCTGATTCGACATCGAAATGTTCCAATCACCTGAAATCCTTCCGCATTCGCACAGGGTTTTCTCAATCCGAGCTCGCGACACGCGCGGGCATCACACGCCAAGCCGTCTCCTCCATCGAATCGAATTTGTACTTGCCGACCACCGCCGTCGCCCTCCGTTTAGCCTCGGTGCTGACCTGCCGCGTCGAAGACCTGTTCAGCCTTGCCCCAGCAGAAGACATCGTTGACGGCACCCTGATCGGCCGCCTCCCTCGCGCTGAAGAACGGGAGGCACAACCAGTCCGAGTCAAGGTCTCTACCGTTGGAAAGCGGACGATCGTGAGACCCGTCACCGGATTGGGCGAGCAACTGTCCTTCACCGTCCCGGCTGACGGGTATGTCGTTGAAACGCACAGCGGCAGGTCAGACTCGACCGTCCACGTGAAACTTTCTCGGGATCGACAAACGATCGAGCAGGACATCTCCGTAGCCGGATGCGACCCGGCGATCTTTCTGGCCGGCGAATATATGCGGCGACAGAAAGATCGGACGTCTGTTATCGGATGGACCATGGGCAGCACGGCAGCGCTCCATGCCTTACAGCGCGGCGAAGTGCATATCGCGGGGCTGCATCTCTTCGATCCGGTGACCGGCGAGTCGAACATGCCGTTTCTCCGCCGATCTCTCAAAGGATCACACTATGACGTTGTGACCTTCGCGACATGGGAGGAGGGCTTCTTGGTTCGGCCCGGAAACCCGAAATCCATTCGCACAGCCGCCGATCTTTCTGACCCCACGATCACCCTGATCAATCGCGAAGAAGGCTCCGGGGCAAGACTGCTGCTCGATCAGCGGTTGCGGGCAGCCGGAGTGGCGCCGACGCAAGTTCCAGGGTATGACCACATCGCATCGACACATTTCGGGGTGGCCAGAGCCATCGCGGAACACTAGGCCGATGTGGGAATCGGAATCCGATCGGCCGCCCAACTCTTCGATCTCGACTTCGTGCCGCTGCAAGCGGCACGCTACGATCTGGTTGTTCCCAGAGCTTATTTGAAATCCCATCCGACACTGGCCCATTTGTTTGAGACACTTGTCAGCCGCCGGTTTCGAGACGAGCTGAATGCCCTGGGCGGATATGACACCAGCGAAACAGGAAAATTCCATGCGCTACGTAGCAACTGACAACCCTGCCCACTCAGAGATAGTTCGAAAATTTCGACCGCCCGCAAAAGAAGACTTCCTGCTCGGGAGAGTTTGGCGGCGCCTCTTATTGACTCTCCTCCTCGTTATGGGAACGGACCCGGTAAAAGCCGTCGAATACGGCGAACTGGTTCAGAAAGATGGGAAATGGGAGTTCAAGAACACGGAAGACCCGGTCCTCAAACTGATGCATGACAAGCATCTGATCACCGATGAAGACTATTTCAAAACCACGGATCGCACTGGAAAGAATTGGATCGAACCAGCGGATGCAGTGCTCAATCGACGGCGAGAAATGGATTGGACTCACTACGAAAGACCCCTGCTCCGCCTCCCGGACTGGCTGGATCTCGGATTCGAAAACCGGACTCGATTCGAATCGTACGACCACCCCTGGCGGGCAAGCCAAGCGGTCGGCAACGGACGGACAGACGCCCAGATCGCCTTACGGTCGCGTGTGCGTGTCGGCTTAGGCGGCGACGGCCCCTTGCGGCTCTTGTTTGAAGGACAGGATTCGCGTTCCTTCCTAGATAAGGACCCTGGAGATTTTCGCGATGCCACCACCGTCAATGAGTTCGATGTCTTACAGTTAGTCGGAGCTTTAACTGTACACAACGTCTTGGGAACCGGACTTCGCACCGATCTTCACTTCGGACGCATGACCATGGACTTTGGAAGCCGGCGGTTGATCGCGCGAAATGCGTTCCGAAACACCGTGAATTCCTTTGACGGGTTCCATTGGCAACTCGCGCAAGGCAATACCTGGAGAATCCGGGCATTTGCGACACAGCCAGTCGTGCGGGACGACGTACGGCTCGATCAGCAATATCACAACCTCTTGTTTTGGGGCACCTATCTAGAGAGCCGGCACTTCCCCTGGTTTCAGGTTGATGCCTTTTATTTCGGCCTGAACGATCAGCGAGTCCCCAACGGATCCGCACATCGAACCTATTCGACTGCCGGTGGCCGCTTGTATAAGGACCCCAAGCCTGGGGAACCGGATTATGAAATTGAGACCGCGTGGCAAACCGGTCGTCGTGGCATCACCGACCACTTCGCCTATCTTCAACACGTGGAACTCGGCTATACCTTCAACACTCCTTGGACCCCTCGACTCCTGTTTCAGTTCGACTACGCCAGCGGCGATCGCCAGCCAGGTGACAATCAAGATGAAGGGTTTGATCCCTTATTCGGCGCTCGACGATGGGAATACGGACCGACCGGGACCTGGGGACCATTTGCCAGAACCAACCTGATCTCACCGGGCTGGCGCGTATTCCTCAACCCGACACCAAGTTGGACGTTGATGGTCAAACATCGGGCCTGGCACCTGGCACAGGATAGAGATTTCTTCGGCAATACCGGCGTGCGGGATCCCACCGGAAACGCCGGCACATCGCTAGGGCATGACCTCGAGCTCCAAGCGCAATGGGCTGTCACCTCCAACCTCGACTGTGATGTCGGCTACGTCCATTGGTTCAAAGGATCGTATTTCGATAGCCCCACCATCCTCGGGCAAATGCCGGCCGGTGGAAACAAGGATAGCGATTATTTTTACGCGGCGATTCGAGTCCGGATCTAGAAAGGATGTGTCATGACGCAGAGGCTACTTGCATGGTGCTTGTGCCTGTTCTCAAGTATGGCCGCAACACCAGCTGTTGCAGATCAGATCCTCGTGGCCGTTGCGGCCAACTTCACTCCGCCCTTTCGTGAGATTGCAATGGAATTTGAACAGGCGACCGGTCATCAGGTCCGGGTGGTCTCGGGCGCAAGCGGCGCATTCTATGCTCAGATCAAAAATGGCGCGCCATTCGACGTATTCTTCTCTGCCGACGCTGAACGGCCGAAGCTCTTGGAAGAGGAAGGACTGGGAGTCAAGAACAGCCGCTTTACCTATGCCGTCGGACGCCTGGTACTCTGGAGTCCCGATCCCTCCTTGGTGAAGGGAGCCGACACGCTCACCTCTGCGCGTATCACACATCTGGCCATCGCCAACCCCAAGACCGCTCCTTACGGAATGGCAGCCATTCAAACGATGCAGAAGCTGGGGGTCTGGGAAAAGCTCCAGCCTCGGATCGTCATGGGGGAAAACCTGGGACAGGCCATAGGATTCATCGAGTCGGGCAACGCCGAATTGGGTTTTGTCGCGCTGTCTCAGATCTTAGACCCGAAGCTCAACGGAAAAGGCGCTCGCTGGGATGTGCCGATGGACCTGCATGAACCGATCAAGCAGGACGTGATCTTACTGGTAAAGGGAAGAGAAAACCCGGGAGCAAGAGCGCTGATGGAGTTTATCGGTGGACCTCAGGCTAGAGCAGTCATTGAACAGTATGGATATGGGCTGAAGTGAATGTCAGTCCGGTGTGAGCCAAGGTAGGAATATGATGGATATGGACCTGAGCGCACTGTGGGTCACTTTACGACTGGCGACGACGACGGTCTTTGTGCTGCTCATCGTAGGAACACCGCTCGCGTGGTGGCTGGCCCATACCCGCTCCCCGTTCAGGCCGGTCGTGGAAGCGATAGTTGCACTGCCGATCGTGCTGCCTCCCACGGTCCTTGGGTTTTACATCCTCATCACGCTCGGCCCCTATGGACCGCTCGGCCGGCTGACGAATGTGAATCTGGCATTCACCTTCACCGGACTTGTCATCGCCTCGGTCTTTTACTCCATGCCATTTGTGATACAGCCACTCCAGGGCGCATTTGAAGCCGTCGGCAAGGCTCCGCTGGAAGCAGCCTGGTCGCTCCGCGCCTCCAAGTTTGATGCCTTTCTGACAGTCCTATCCCCCATGGCTCTGCGGGGCTACATCAGCGCCATTGTGCTCGGATTCGCGCACACGGTCGGAGAGTTTGGTGTCGTCCTCATGGTCGGGGGTTCGATACCTGGACAGACGCGAGTCCTGTCCACCACGATCTTCGAACACGTCGAAGTCATGGAATACGGCCAGGCGCATACGATATCGGCTGCGATGCTGATGTTTTCGTTTCTGGTCTTGCTGGCGGTGTACATTGTAAACCGCCGATTCCCCATACACGTATCATGAATCGTTTGATTGCACGATTTGACCTCCACTATCCGGGCTTCCGACTGAATATTGATCTGGATATACCGGCATCGGGCATCACCGTGCTCTTCGGACCCTCCGGCTCTGGAAAAACCACACTGTTGAGATGCCTGGCTGGACTGGATCGGGCCTCCAGCGGATTCATGCAGTTCGGCGACATAGTCTGGCAGGACGAGACGAGAGGCACGTGCCGGCCGCTTCCCGACAGACCGATCGGATACGTGTTCCAGGAACCTCGATTGTTCCCTCACTATAATGTCCGTTCGAATCTTCTGTACGGCTACAACCGCATTCGCTCCGAGGAACGACGGATTGCGGTCGAACAGGTCGTCGAAATTCTAGGCATCGGGCATCTGCTTGACCGCCGCGTTCATCACCTCTCCGGCGGCGAGCAGCAGCGCACGGCAATTGGTCGGGCCCTTCTGACAAGCCCCAGACTGCTCTTGATGGATGAACCGCTGGCTTCCCTCGATATTCAACGAAAGCAGGAACTCCTTCCTTTCATCCGGCGGTTGCATGCGGAACTGGCCATCCCGGTGATCTACGTCAGCCATGCCATCAGCGAAATCCTCCAAGTGGCCGACCGGGTTGTCCTGCTAAAAGACGGCATGGTCGCAGGAGTCGGCGGGTTGAATGACATCCTCACGTCTCTGAAGTTTCGAGGAAATCTGGGATCGCCTCGTGTCGGGGCCGTCTTAGACGCTCATGTAGCAGGACACGAATCGCAATACGGCCTCACACAGCTCGCATTCAATGAGCACACCCTCTTTGTGCCGCTTCAGCCTGTCGCCGTCGGACAGGTCGTCCGCGTACATATTCTTTCCAGCGATGTGAGCCTGGTCTTAGGGAAGGCCATGGCACCAAGCAGCGTATTGAACCTATTGGACGCAACCGTCACGGAGATTCGCGAAATCGATCAGTCATCAGTGGACGTGTTGTTGGATATCGGAGCGCCTCTCGTTGCCAGCATTACCAGAAAATCGCTCGTGAACCTCAGGATCAAACCCGGGCATCGCGTCTGTGCGCAGATCAAAACCGTGGCGCTGAATGAAGAGTTGTTGGAGTAGAACTGAACCCCTTCTCCCGCCCTTTCGTTCACGCATCCCTACCCAACAGATCTCGACATCCTTCGTTCAATTCTCGACTGACGTTTGTATCGTTGACTGCCCACAATTTCTGTGGACATCTCTGTGCATAACTAGCGTTCTTGCGCGTGAGAAGCTGAAACGAGCACATCACTCACCTTTTTGCCTAGTTTTTAGTCATAGAGGAACCTCGGCAAATCACCACAATATATTGGGCCTTCGCATCTTATTGAAGGCGGAAACATACAAGCCTGAATTAGAGCCCTGTTTCAGGACAGGTTACTCTGCAATAGATTTGAAATCACGCTCCAGCACTGCAAGTTATGCACAGTGAGCGAGCGCATTTCTCAAAACTCGCTGAAAAACCCGCTTGACATGCGACATTCTTATGTGTAACCATTGGCTACAATATGAAATCGCACGATCTAAAGCGCATTCGAGAAGGATTGGGACTCACACAGCAGCAACTCGCCGATGCCTTGCATACGAATCGCGTCACCGTGGCCCGCTATGAAGCCGGCATGAGACGGATCCCCGGCATCGTGCCTGTGGTGCTGGAGCAGTTACAGCGGAAGACCGACATTCCAATGGCCGGCATCGTCGCGGCAGGCTCCCCGATCGATCCGATCCCGCAGTCGGAGTTGGTCGATGTTCCCTCCAGCATGCTGAAGGGCGGCAAGACCTTTGCGCTCCGCGTGAAGGGAGAATCCATGAAGGATGAAGGCATTCTTCCCGGCGATCTTGTGGTCGTGCGGAAGCAAGACACGGCGAAGAACGGGCAAACGATTGTCGCGCTGGTCAATCGCGAAGCCACAATCAAAACCTATTTTAAAAAAGAGACACACATCGAACTGCATCCGGCCAATGCAGCGATGCAACCGATCATGGTCCAACCGTCGGATGAGTTTCAGATCGAAGGGGTATTGATTGGAGTCATTCGGCACTGCGCCTGCTAACCAGGAGGTTCTTATGGCAATGATGGAACAACAGATTTCAAGCAACCGGTTGATGGATTTGGAACGGGTGGTGGATATGCTGAACGGACAACTTCGCGCGTTGCAATCTGAATTACAACGGGCGAAAGGCGGGTCATTGGTCGAACGCCTCCGGATCAATTGGGCGAGCATGCGTCGAAATCGCACCTTCATGTCGGCGGTGTGTAACCAACGAATCAGGCCCAACACAAAGGAGGCGTCCCGTGGTACTTCAAGAGCGGCGCGTTGAATCGACGGCAGCAGGCCCCTGCTCCGATTGTGGAACGTTCGTCGAGCGGCGAGCAGAATCGATCGACGGATTCACGCACTCGACCGTGCAGCTCTGCGCGTCCTGCTGGAACGCCTATCGCCAGCGACAAGTCTTTTCCAGCGGGTGTTGCGGATAATGCGATGATGAGTGCTGCAATATCCCTCCTCTTCCAATCCGCGCGCCGGTGCGCTACATTCAAACTACGCCCCCGTAGCTCAGTTGGATAGAGCAGCGGTTTCCTAAACCGTAGGTCGTACGTTCAATTCGTATCGGGGGCACCATACCAACCTTCGGTTGACCCGCGCGCTATTTATTGGCTTATCGTGATTAGGCGCGCGGATAAACACCTCCAGCGCCTCTCTCATTTGATACCGCACTTTGTGCGTACCGCCGCCTCATCGGCGCTAGCCCTCCCCTTTGATGGCGGCGGATAACCCCCACCAATGCTATCCCCTTCTGTAGTTCTATGTTCGTTCCGGCGCCTCTTCAAGCGCAGCTTCTCTTAATTGCCGCCGCCGGATAAACACCTTCACCTCCTAGTTCTTCTTCAGTTGACCCGTGCGCTATTCATTAGCTTCTCATGCCCATCCCGCTCGGATCAGAACCGAATCAGGGGCAATCACAATCTGACCATGGCTCCTCCCCTCTCTCCGCTTCAGCAAACACCACACGCCTTGTAAGGTTTTGGCGCAGGCAGGGACTACAGCTCATACGATCGGATAAACGGAGCCCTCTCGCACACATACGGAGTCCAGACCGTCCGGTCGTTGGAAAGAGCAGAAAGTCTCAACAACCAAAGACCTGTTAACCAAAGGAGATCGATCATGGCGCACAGAACAATCAGCAAGAAATCACAAGAACTGGGCGATGCCCTGAACGCTTCCATCGCGGCAACAGCGCTGATGCTGGCTTTCACAGCACCCGGTTACGCGGCAGACTTGCCGGCGTCCGTAACTGGAAGGGCTTCAGACGCCTTGGTCACCCTTGCCACCACCGGGAACCCGGAGCCCCTGCACACCGAGCTTGGCGGCACAGTAATTTCTTCAGAGGAACTGCAGAAGAAAGCCAATGCCTCGATGAAGTTGCAGAAGATGGAACACCTCGCTCCCAAGGCCCTCGTCGCACCGAATGGGGACGTGTACGCCATGGTGGCGCCCACCATTACCAAGGACAACTTCATTTTGGCCGATCGCCAAGGCAATGTCTTCCGGGTGGATGTTGGGGATTCCGAGGGCCATCGCATGCCGTTCGCCGTGGAGACCATCATGGCTGACGGGGGCACGCCCTGGTACGTCGAGTTCTGGCGATGGATCACCTTCCAATAACGGTTCACCGGATGAACTGGCCACTGCAAGGAGCGACTGACATGCAACACCGCTGGCTCTCTGACACGGGTCCCATCATGACAGTGGTCCACCTCTTGATGGGCCTGTGTGTCCTCAGTGGTTGTGCATCACAATCCGCTACCCTTTCGCCACCAACTCCGTTTACTCCGGTTCCGGCCGACTTTGCGCATGTGTGGAAGAAGGGCACACATCCATTTACCGGGGCGTCGGTGATCGACATCGATGGCGATGGGAAATTCGAGATCTTTGTGGGTGGTGGGGAGGAACAGCGCGACGCCTTATTGAGCTATCGCAATGGCCGCCTGGTCAATATCGAAACCGGCACAGGCCTGTCAAATACCAGCGCCACCTACGGCAGTACGGCGATTGATATGGACGCCGACGGGGACACCGATTTGATTGTGGCGCGAGAGAACGGCGTCTACCTCTATCTCAATCACGGGGGGCGGTTTCAGGAAAGACCGATCCCCGTCGATCTCCCTGCTGACTCGGTCCCGTTTAGCGTCGGGGTGTCGGATATCGACCATGACGGGGACGGAGACCTCTACATCAGTGTCTTCGTGAATGCGAAGAAGTTCCGGAGTGCGACCTTCAACGACCCAACGCACGCGAAGCCGAATCGCCTGTTATTGAACAACGGCGACCTCACATTTACCGACATTACCGAATCGTCCGGTACGGCCGGCAAGCAGAACACCTTCCTCTCCGTCTTTGTTGACCTGGACTCGGACGGGTGGCAGGACTTGGTCGTGTCCCAGAATACCGGCGCAGTCGAGATCTTCCGCAACATGAAAGATCGAACATTTCAGCCTGTCCCTACCAAATCAGACTTCGGCTTTTGGATGGGCTTGGCGGTCGGCGATATCGATAACGACGGTGACCAGGATCTGTTTTTCACCAATGTCGGAGGATCCATTCCTCTTTTTCTGACGTCGGGCGATCTGCGAGATGACCAGCGCCACACGCACAACTGGATGCTCTGGCGAAATGACGGCGACTTCCGCTTTACCGATGTGACCGACAAGTACGGACTGACCGGTGAAGGGTTTGCATGGGGCGCCGTGTTTGAAGACCTCAACCTTGACGGGCAGCTCGACCTGTTTGTGGCACAGAACTATATCAAATGGCCCCTTCATAAATGGTTCAAACTGTCAGGCCGTACCTATTTGCAATCTGTCGAGAACGGGATCGGCACCTTTGAACACACACCGGCCCTGGAAATGGAGAATCGACACTTCGGCCAATCACCGTTGATCGTCGATCTTGACGGCGATGGCAGACAAGATCTCGTATGGCTCAATATAGACGGCCCGGTGCGGGGATTCCTGAATACCTCTCCAGGCAACTACATCACGATCGCCGTTCCCGACAGCGTCGCGAGCCTTGGTACTCGCATCAGCATTGAGACGGACCAGGGCACGAGTTATACCCGGACGGTCATCGGAAGCGTGGGCATGCTGACCGATCAAACTCCTGAACTTACCTTCGGATTAGGCCGGCTCGAACGGATCCGGCGTGCGGTTATCCAGCGCCCAAACGGACAGACCGAGATTATTTCCGTGCCACTCATCAACAAGAAGACGGCCATCGATTGATCAGCACCGAGTGAAGCCGTGTTGCAGCTCCCATTGCGCTCATCGCCACCATTTCCCAGGGAATACCAGCTTACGGGGGCCATGGTTCTGTTTTCTGCCTGCCCTTCATCTCAGCCGCATTCACCTTCCCTTTTATTCTCTATGTAATCCAGGCTTTCCGGTATCCATCACCCACTCAAGAATTGGCCGCACTCTTCCGATAAGGCGGCATATGGTCACGAAAAGCGCTTAACCTTATTAAGGAACGCACTGCCCATGGCCCATCACGACTCCACCGATTCCAGAGCAACACGCCAGATCCTCGTCGTCGACGATGACCCCTCTATTCGCTTGCTCTGCGTCACAAGCCTGACCAAAGCGGGCTATCAGGTTTTGCAGGCCGAAGGCAGTTCAGAAGCTATGACCATCTACACTACATCGACCGCCCCCATCGACTTATTGCTGACAGATCTGTTTCTCCCGCCTCCAGGCTTTGCGGTGCTCTCACAGGGTAGTCGGTACCCTCGCGTCAACGGAAACGATCTCGTTCAACAGGTGCTCTCTTTGAAAAAAGAACTTCGTGTCCTCTTTATGTCGAGCCACGCTCTCAGCCACTTGGGAAACCAAGGGATCATGATCGAGCCCGAACGATTTCTTCCCAAGCCTTTCAATGTCGACTATCTATTAACACGGGTTGCTGCTGCACTTGCTGCTCCACCGATTGCCCGCGCCCCCCATACAGCCCCTGTATCGGCCAGAGGTATTAAGTGGGTTGATTGACCGACGTCATCACAGGAAGCTGGGAGATGATGTGCGCCTTCAGTCCCTCCCTCCAAACACCCACCTCAAAACACACCTCGTCAAAATCGGTTGTTTTCTTGCCAGGTTCAGGACCCTCAGTTACACTTTCCCCACACCGCTATGGCACGTACACGCACAGCAGACAACCCTCAACTTCCGCCCAAACCGATCTCTCTCGAAGAAATCGAAACCGGGACCAGCAAGCTTCAGGAAGTCCTCGCTGCGATCAACGATTTCAGCCAGGAAGGATTCCCCTACCGCGATGCCGCCAGGAGCAAAGCTGAATTGCAGCTCCGCGAATGTGTCAAACGCGTATTCGGGGAACGGTCGCACGAATTTCAGGCCTATCGCAATTACAAGCTTCGCACGTCAAACAAAACGGAAGCGGCCAACAGCATCGCCGCGGTCAAGGACCTAATACGCACCTTGGAGGACAAGAAGTTGGAACTCCAAGGGATCAAGCCGCAGCCGATCGCCGCTCGGGAAACCCAAAAGATACAGCCCTCGACCACTGCACAGATACGGCTGGTTGAACCCGCCACACAGAAGACAATCGCTCAACCTCTGTCTCATACACCAACCGCTCCCGCGGCATCGCACCGACCAGCCACAGCTTCAACCACTCAGCCAATAGCCCCTCTACTGAAACCAGCCACGACAACCGCGACGCCGGTCTTCTCTGCAACGCAAGAAGTACGCAAGACTCCAACGCCATCGGCCAGCGTGAGGCCCCAGGCCCCGGCTGTGTCCGCGACCCAAGAAATACGTCCCGCTCAAACACCAGCAGCCCAGGTACCTTCCCCAACAACAACCAGCGTGAGGCCCCAGGCCCCGGCTGTGTCCGCGACCCAAGAAATACGCCAGGCTCCAACACCATCGACCCAGGTACCTTCCTCGGCAACAGCCCGCGTGACGCCCCAGGCCCCGGCTGTGTCCACGACCCAAGAAATACGTCCCGTTCCAGAACAACCGGCACATTCGCCAGTGTCCACGCCACTCGTATCCGTCCCATCGACAGCGGCCCTCGACACGCTTGATATGCCGCCGTTCCAACCCCTTTCCGAGCAAGAAACACTCAAGCTTGTCCGAAAAGTCTGTCTTCGGCTGCATGCCGTTGCGCGCCAATTGCGCCTCAGAAAAGACTCCCGGCCGACCGTCGAAATTGAAGACGACTACGACTTGCAGGACCTCTTACGTGCTCTGTTGAAGATGGAATTCGATGAGGTTGGCACTGATGAATGGACACCGCCCTATGCGGGAAGCGTCAGTCGAACTACGCTCTTGCTGAACAGGGAACAAATCGCGATCGTGGCAAAAAAAACCAGATCCGGCATGACCACAAAGGAAATTGCCGAGCAGGTCTCAGCAGATTCGGCCTTCTACTCAGCCCGCAACAGATGCACCACCCTCTTTTGCTTTGTCTACGATCCGGAAGGCCGTATTGGGAGCCCCAAACGATTGGAAACAGACTTAACCCGAGTCAGTGACCGCTACAATGTCGAAGTGCTTGTCGCACCCAAGTAAACCAAAGAGTGAAACTATGGAAAAACCGAAACTTAAGAAAGCCGGTTCCCCGTTTCCACCTTCCCCCTCCAAGCAAAAACCTCCGTTGACAGCAGTTCCGCTACTTCGCTATAGTGACAACGACATGGCGTCAGCAACCGTCCCCCACACGATCCATGCGCCTGAAACGGGACTCTCCCTGATGTTTGATCGTGCCTATATCATGATCAATGTACAACCAGGGCAGACGTCTTCCGTTGTGAAAGCCTTGGCGCAGCTCAAGGAGATCAAGAGCATCGATCCCTGTTGGGGAAAACCCGATATCATTGCGGTGGCGGAAATTGCAGATCAAGACGCCTTGACGCAGCTGGTCTTGACTCGTCTTCACGGTATTGAAGGCGTGGTTCAGACCGATACCCATATGGTGTACAAACTGGCGGAGAGTCAAACGCGATGATCCCACGGAGGTGCACGATGATGCGACAGACTGGATTTGCTCTTGTATCCGCACTGCTACTGACAGCACTGGGCTGCGCTTCACATCAGCAGCCCGATAGCATTCAAGCTCAGCTTGCCGCTCCTCCGGACCAAGTCAAACAAGCCGTCACCCAAGTTCTGACTAATAGCGGCTATGAGAATATCGCCTGGAAAGACGCAACGACTTTGACGACAGGGTATCGCGAGGAAAATGGTGGGCTCGAAAGTCTCTATCGCTGTTGCTGGGGCGTCGTCAGGAGCCGCGTTGAAGCTACAGTCACGCCGGGGACTGACCAGACCACTCAGATCAGCCTGCACGTGATGACAGAAGGCAAGCGCACGTTATTTGACAGCTATGCCCCCGTCAAGACCCAGTACCCGGAAAGCCCTGAAAATCAGCTCCGTTTGATTAAGAACAAGTTGAAAATCGTGTCGCACCCGTACACGACGCAATCCTTCTTCAAGTTGCAATAACGCAGCGATACAGAAGCCACAGGCCGATGGCCTGTGGCTTCTGTTGTTGTGACCTACCCGGGTTCCTTTTCTGTACCTTCAGCCTCTTCCCCAATATCCAGGCCAAACCGCTCAGCCATCCGGTAGAGGGTCCGTCTGTCGATTCCTAGAATTTTTGCGGCTTTGACTTTATTCCCCTTCATCTCTTTCAGCACGCGAATCAGATGTCGTTTCTCAACTTCCTCCAAAGTCAGGTACGCATCATGTGCGAGCTCCTCTCGAGACAGCTTCCTCTCCTCCTCGTCGATAGAGCCTTGTCGCACCGCCTCAGGTAAATCTTCCGGCGTCACAAGCGGCCCATGACTCAAAGAGACTGCCCGTTCGATCGCATTCTCAAGCTCCCGCACATTGCCAGGCCACCGGTATTGTGTGAGCACTGCAATGGTTTCCGGAAGCAGTCCCCGGACGACACTCGGCCCTCCGGACGACGCCTTCTGGAGAAAATGATGGGCCAACATCGGAATATCTTCCCGGCGCTCCACCAGCGAAGGCAGTGTAATCCTGACGACATTCAACCGATAGTAGAGGTCATCGCGGAACTTTCCTTCTTTGACGTACTGCTCCAAATTCCGGTTCGTCGCCGTAATGATCCGCACATCCACCTTCACCGATCCCGTACCGCCGACGCGGCGCACTTCCTGGTCTTGCATAACGCGCAGCAGCTTGACCTGTAATGCCGGACCAAGCTCTCCGATTTCGTCTAAAAACAGGGTGCCGCCGTTTGCGGCCTCAAACAGCCCGGCTTTCATGCCGACCGCGCCGGTAAACGCACCCTTCTCATACCCGAACATTTCGGACTCCAACAGCGTATCCGGCAGCGCACCGCAGTTGACCGGAATGAACGGCTTGTCTCGGCGAGGCCCATTCGCATGGATCGCCCGCGCAATCAGTTCTTTTCCGGTGCCACTTTCTCCTTGCAGCAACACCGTGCTCTTGCTGTCGGTCACCCGGGCAACCAACTTATACACTTCGAGCATCGCCGGACTGCTGCCCACCAGCGGCGACCACTCATCCATTCCTTTACTCTTGCCCTTGAGTTCCTCGCGAAATCGAGCATTTTCCCGCACCAGATGGCAGTGGTCGAGGCTCCGGTGCACGACGAGCTTGATCTCCTCTTTTTTGAACGGCTTCGCCAGATAGTCGTATGCCCCTTGTTTGATCGCTTCAATCGCGCCTTCCAGAGATCCGAACGCCGTCAACACCACGACGGCCGTGTCGGGACTCATCCGTTTGAATTCCCGCAAGACCGTCAGTCCATCGACCGCGCCCATCCGGATATCGGTCAGGACCAGATCCACGCGCCCTTGTCGCCCGCGTGCGATCACCTCTTCTCCGCTGGCAAACGCCTCGACAGCATAACCTTCCTGCCTCAAGGCATCGGCTAAGAGTTCACGCGCGACCGCATCGTCATCGGCTACAAGAATGGTCGCCGTATGCATCGATCCCCTCATGTCACCGCCGGCTCAGTTTGTAATCCAGGCAAGGTCATTGTCACTGTGGTACCATGCCCCACCTTACTCTCGATTGAAAGCTCGCCCCCATGGGCCACAACCGTTTCGCGGCTCAAGAATAACCCTAAGCCGGTCCCCTTGCCAACCGCCTTCGTGGTAAAAAACGGCTCGAAGGCTTTCTGTGCGTCGGCTTCCGGCATCCCGCTTCCCGTATCTTGCACGGCAATTACGAGGACCAGCGGCGACATCGCCTCGGCCACACGGCGGCCTCGCTCAAGTTCATCCGGCGAAACCGGGCGGCTTTCCACTGAAACAGTCACGGTGCCATGAGGTGGGGTGGCAGCTAAGGCATTGGCTAAAAGATTGACCAGCACTTGATGCATTTTCTCCGCATCGGCCCACGCGAGCGGAAGGTGCTCAGGAATCACCACCGTCAATGCGATTTCTTTCGCATGGAAGGCCGGCTCCATGAGCACAGCCACAGGATTGATCACCTGCGCCACCGGCAACCACTTCGGTTGAGGCTGGCGAGGTCGAGTAGAGGACAGCAAGTCCTGAATAATGCGCACCACTCGCGTCAGCTGCTCATCAATGACGGTCACCCGCTTCCTCATATCAGGCGTCAATGCCGGCTCCTCCGCCAGCGCTTGCACATGCCAGGCAATCGAATGCAATGGCGTCCCCACCTCATGCGCGACCGAGGCCACCAATTGACCTACCGCGGCCAGCCGCTCAGACCGGTTGAGCCGATCCTTTGCCTCGACTAACTGCGCATTGGCTTTCAGAAGATTTTCCGTCTCTTGCGCCAGCGCCGCCCGAGCCTCCGCCTCACGGGCTTTGCGTTCCTCCCAACTCATGCCGAGATACGCCACCAGCAACAACACCCCGGCCACGACGCTCCGATTGATGACTGCCGCCTGAAATCGCCCAGGCTTGGTCGGCTGCAACAGACCTGAATAGGTCGCAGCGACACAAGCCAGCACGGTCACCAGCATCAAGGTCCGGTTACGCAGAATCGCGACCAGCAAGATCGGCAGCACGTACCCGTATGCGCCGACGACGTTGGCCGGGGCAAACTCTTCAATGACAAAGATGACAAGAAAACAGGCGGCCGCAATGCTCAGGATGAGATGGTTACGGTGCATCATAGTCGGTCGTTGGTTCTGCCTGAATCCAAGGCTGTGTGCGGCATGTCCTTACCCAAGAGGCCGTGCCGGGCGCAACTGTGCCGCAAGCTGCGCGAATCGGATATCCTGCGCCAGGTCCTCGATCGTCACATTCAATTTCCGCCGCCAATTCGGGTGTTGATCGACCGTTCCCGGCACATTCGTTTGCGCGCGCAGACCGATCACATCCTCAATATTCGCCAGGACCATCCAGGCAGGCGTGTGCGCCAGATACTGATGAATCGCATCGGCCAGCTGCCAGGTCATGACCGGAGTCAGGCCTGGATCGTCGGAGACACCGGGCGGCAACAGCCCCTCGGATCGTAATGCCGAGAGGATTCTGGCCTTGTCTGCCTGTCGTTCCGCCAACATCCCAACTCTGGCTTGTTCAGACCCGATAAGACCCAGCTCATTGCGAGTCTCAATGTCGGCTCCCTCCCAATACCCGCTTAACGTAGGAAGATCATGGGTTGTCACGACGGCAAGAGATTGGCCAGGGTACATGCCCGGCGGCTTCCAGGCTCCAGTCTCGGTTCGCTCAAAATAGAATACCCGATAGGAGAGAACGCCTGCGCCCCGAAGCCTGTCACGAACCCAGTCCGGAACTGTGCCCAGGTCTTCTCCGATCACCAACGTGCGTGCCCGCGCACTCTCCAGCGCAAGGATCGCAAGCAGATCTTCGGCAGGATAGTGCACGTAAGTCCCCTGAGACGCGGGTGCACCGCGCGGAATCCAAAACAGCCGGAACAGCGCCATCACGTGATCAAGCCTGATCGCGCCGCCGTAACGCAGATTATTACGAAACAACTCGATCACATACTGGTAGCCGCTCTCCCGAAGACGAAGAGGATCGGCCGGTGAAAATCCCCAGTTCTGTCCCTCCGGAGCAAACGCATCGGGCGGCGCGCCGCAATCGGCGCCCAGCGCCAACACGTCTTGAAAACGCCAGCCGTCGGCGCCATGTCGATCGCTGCCTAACGCAAGATCGTGATAGAGCCCAATCGGCATACCGCCCTCGGCCGTCTTCTTCATCAGCGCACCCAACTGCTCGGCCGCGAGCCACTGGATATACAGAAAGAACCGTACCCGATGCATCTCCCGGCGCTCAAACTCCCGCACCGCATCGGAGGTCGGTATGCGGTATCCTTCCGGCCAATCCGTCCACATCGCGGAGACGGAATCCGCTCGTCTCTCCTCTTCCAGCGCTTGAAACAGAGCGTAGCGGATCAGCGGTTCTCCTTCTTCCAGCACGTACCGATGGAAACCCCAGCCTCGATCCGTGTGCGGCTTCAATACCGGCTCTGTCCCTTCAAAGTTGTCCCGGAGGAAGGCCTGATAACACAGATTCAGAATTTCGCGTTTGGCCGACGCCACGCTATCGTAATCAACCAAGTCGCTTTGCCGGGCGGCCTCGATCCGCGCGCGGAACAAGGGATCGGTCAGCCGCTCCCGCACTTCAGGCGCCGTGCGGCATTCAGAAACACCCTCGACATCGATGTACAGGTCATTAAGAAACAGTCGGCTGCTCGGGGAATAGGGGCTAATGTGATAGGGTGTTGAATTCTTCAACGCATGCAGCGGGTTGAGACCGATCATAGCCGCGCCCAGCCCCTTGCCGGCCCACTCAACGACATTGGCAAGATCGTGAAAGTCTCCGACCCCCCAATTACGTTCACTGCGCAAGGAATAGAGCTGCAGCGCCACACCCCAGAGACGGCCGCCCTGCTGAAAGCTCTCCGGAACATAGCAACGGTCGGGAGCCACGATCAGCCGGAATCTCACATGGACGTCCGCGCTACCGCCCTGCGCGTGTACCTGCGCCTCGTAATAGCCGAGCGGCAGATCCGGCGGCAGCCCGAACGTCAGCCGAATATAGCGCCGCCCGTCAATGCTGCGTGTCTCGGCACTTGTCAGCCCTGGCCCTTCCTCCCGTTCATGACAGCGCTCACCGTTCTCTGCACACAAAAACCAATGTACGCGCACGACCGCATCATCTGCGCTCTCGCAAGGCACGCACAACGACCAGAAGCCGGGCGCTTCCCCCAGCCGCAGAATGCGAACCGGATCACAGCCCCGCACCCAAGGGCGATGGTCCCAGGCTGTCAGGGCCTCCGCAAGCCCGGTCCGATGCAACGAACGAAAGCCCATCGCGGCGAGAATCGCGCGGCGGGTCTCATCCGTCGTCACATGGTGTATTCCTGCAATGTCGTAGTAATCGGCGGCAATCCCCGCCCGCTCCGCCAATAGACGAAGGAGTTCGGATTCAGGCTGGTCGTACATGCGGGGGCAGTGTGAGTGAAGCGCCGGATCAAGTCAAGGGATGTACGGTCTAGTTCAACCCATTCAGGTTGCCGGTGGAGCGGGCAATATTGACCCGGGCGGCATTGAGCTGAAAGAGAGCCGTCACCAGATTTTCTCTGGCGCGGGCCACCGCCGAGAGACCATTGGTCAATTCAAAATGGCTGGCGGTCGTAATCACGGCATAGCGCTCGCGGGCCAACTCCAGTTCTTTCGTCGCCATCTTCAGGCCGGTCTGCGCGATCCCGACCTGCTCTTTCGCCGCCGCCAATGAGGCCAGCGCATCGTGGACTTCCATCTTGACCTGATTCACGACCGACCTCATCCTGAACACTTCCTGTCGTAACCGGCTCTGCGCTTCTGCGATGCGGCCCTCCCGCTGGCCCCCGTCAAAAATAGGAATTTGCAGGCTCAACGCCATTTGATAGGTATCGAGGGTATTGTTCCACCGGTTGCCGATCAGGCCATAGTCCCCTTGAGCCATCAGCGATGGCAGCCGTTCTCCGGTGATCGAGGAGTAGGTCAGTTCCGACGCTTTAACACGGGTAAACTGCGCCTGAACTTCCGGACGACGCGCCAACGCGTCCTCCACGGCATGCTGCGGCGAAGGGATGTCCTGCACGTCCGTGGACCATTCGTCTGCCAGTACCAACCTGCTCTCATGGGGCAACGCCAACAGGTTGATCAGACTGAGTTTCGCATGTTCGAGATCGTATCGCACCGAGGATCCCCGCTGCCGTTCCGCAGCCAATTGCGCTTCGAGCCGCGCAATATCCAGTCCGGTGGCCACCCCGCCGCGCTGCCGTTGTCTCACGATCCCCAGTAACTCGCTCATGATCGATTCATTCGCCTCATGCATCTTGGCCATCGCCATGGCCTTCAACCCTTCCATGTAGAGCAACGCCGCACTGGCCATCGTGTCAAACGTCCTCGCATCCGCTTCGAACTCGGTGGCATGCAGAGCCTCACGGGAAGCCCGCCAACGCTGGATCAGGCTGGCGCTCAACAGATTCTGAGTCGCACTGATGCGCGTATCGAAGATACTGAAGGGGTCGGACCGGACCGGATCGAGTCCGAACGTTCCCCGAAACTGCGTCTGCCTGGTCTGGCGCACATTGGCGGACACATTGGGCAACATGGCTCCCAATTGCGTCCGTACCTGTCCTTGGGCCTCCTGAATCCGTTCCTTGTAGAGAAGCACATCAGGGTTGTTATCCGCCGCCGCGGCCAGCGTGCCCTTCAGAGTTAGATGGAGTGCCGGGGCAGGCAGCGGTTCGGCCAGAACAGCCTCCTCGCCAACTGCAGGGCCAGCCTGTCCCTGGACGAATAGAATCGTCCCGGCGAGCAACACGCAGCGGACAAAAGAAACGGACAGATTCACCATCTTGTCACCGTTCCCTGAGACTTTCTTGAATGGATTTGAGCAGCGGGCTCAAGAGATATTCGATCACGCGGCGCTGGCCGGTCTTGATCTCCACCGTGACCGCCATGCCGGACGTAAGATGGACCTGCTTCCCCTCGACCTGAATCGTCCCCCGATCCAGGCTGACCCTGGTGGGATACACTAAGCCCACTTTTTCGATAGGCGCCGCGTCGCCGGAAACCGTCAAGACCCGGCCTGGAATGGTTCCATACAGGGTGAACGGAAAGGCTTCGACCTTGATTTCAACCGGCTGCCCCTCGCTTACAAACCCGATATCTTTGTTTTCGACCTGGGCTTCCACCTCGACCGGATGCTCCTGCGGCACGACGATGAGCAGCGGTTGGGCCGGTGTCACCACACCGCCGACCGTATGCACAGCCAGCTGTTGCACCACACCGTCGATCGGCGTCGTCAGCCGCTGCAGGTCGGCCTTTTGGCCCGCTTTGGTCACGTCCTGTGTGAGCGAGGCAGCTTTGGTTTCAAGGATGGACAACTCCGCCTGCTTGGATTGCTGGAATTCCGAGATCATGGCCCGATAGTGCTTGTCGGCCTCCGCAAGCGCCGCCATGTCTTGTTGCAGCCGCTTCTTCTGCCCGGCCAGTTCCTGCGTCTTGTCGATCCGCTGTCCCTCGGCCTGCAGGAAATCCATCTTCGTCACGGCCTCATGTTCGAGCAGGCGTTTGTAAGCCGCCGCGCGTTCCGCCTCCATGGGCACCGTGGTTTCCAAACGGAGGATATTCTCCCGGGTTTGATCGAGCGCAGCCTTGCGTTGATCGGCCAGGTGCTGCGCCGCCGCCACCTTAGCCTGGTACTCAGCCAGCTGATCGCGCAACAACTGCTGCTGCAACACGACGTAGGCTGGGTCCGAATCGCCCGGCGCCTCGAACGTGCGCAGGCCTGCGATCAACGCCCGCAACCGCGCCGCCTCCACTTTGGCGGCTCGATATTCATTGACCGCCCGATCGCGATCCGCGCGATTGAGCGTCGGATCGAGTTCGATCAGCACATCGCCTTTTTTCACGGTCTGCCCGTCCTGCACATGGATCGAGGCGATCACACCGGTTTCATACGGTTGAATCGTTTTCGAATAGCCGCTGGGAATGATTTTGCCCTGCGCCGTGGCGACGATATCGATCCAGCCAAACGTGGCCCACAACGCGCCGGCCGTGAAGACCGCCAGAATGGTCCAGAGAATCGCGCGGCCGATAGGGGAAGGAGGCGCCTGTTGAATTTCCAGCACCGCCGGCAGAAACTCCGTCGTTGACGGAGAGGGGGTCAGGAACCATTTGTCGGAACGACCCGCAGGGCGCTCGGCGCAAATGGTTCCTGACCCCTTTTCAGCCTGTGACCCCTTTTCAGCCTGCCACGCCGCCTTCCACACCGTCCAATGCCGTGCAATCATTCCAAATGCCATGCGACCTCAGTTCCTCATGCATCACAAGCAAGTGGCGAGTGGTAAGTGGCCTGAGTACGGACTCCGTAGTCCTCAACCAGTTGGTCCGAATACCTCAACGCTCACGCCTCGTCATTCGCTCCGAACCACTTGCTACTTGCCACTCGCTATTCGCCACTTCCTCTTCACCCTTCACCCTTCACGTTTCACGGTTGCTCCGCCGTCCTGATACTTGTGCAGTCTCGTGTAGAACCCGTTCATGCGGAGCAGCTCCTCATGCGAACCTTGCTCCACGATTTCGCCCCGTTCAACGACATAGATCCGATGGGCCGGACGCACCGTACTCAACCGGTGTGCCACGATGAAGACCGTGCGCCCTTTGCAAATCTGAGCCATATTCTGTTGGATGACCGCTTCGGATTCGTAGTCCAGCGAGCTGGTCGCCTCGTCGAAGATCAGAATACGCGGATCCGCAACCAAGGCCCGTGCGATCGCAATCCGCTGGCGCTGTCCGCCCGAAAGTGAACATCCGTGCTCGCCGACCAACGTATCATAGCCTTCCGGCAATTCGAGAATGAACTCATGGGCGCCAGCCTGCTTGGCTGCCTGGATGACCCGTTCCATCGCCAGGCCGGGATCGGTCAGCGCGATATTGTCCCGTACTGAGCGATTGAAGAGAAAGTTTTCCTGCAAGACCACCCCCACTTGCCGACGCAGCCAGGCCGGATCGACCTGCGCCAGATCGACGCCATCGACCAGAATGCGCCCGCGCTCCGGCACATAGAGCCGCTGAATCAATTTGGCGATCGTGCTCTTCCCGGACCCGGACCGCCCGACAAGACCGATGACTTGCCCGGGCGCGACTGAGAACGACACTTTTCGCAGCACTTCGGGGCCGTCGGGGCGGTAACGGAATGTCACATCATCGAATACAACCTGTCCTGCGACATGGGGCAGCGTCGTCCGATTCGGATTATAGGATGGCTCCGGCTGCGTATTGAGCACATCGCCCAACCGTTGAACCGAGATACCCACCTGCTGAAACTCCTGCCACAAATTCACCAAACGCAGCATGGGGCCCGTCACTTGAGCCGACAGCATGTTGAACGCGATCAGCTGTCCGATGCTCAACTCCCCGCCGATCACATGATACGCGCCGACCCAGAGGACGGCCACCGTTGTAATCTTCTGAACCCCGGTTGCGACCTGACCGGCCACCGTGATCAAACTCGTCGCGCGGAAGCTCGCCCGCACATAGCCGGATAGCTGCTCTTCCCACTTGCGGAGCAGCGGTGGCTCGACCGCCATCGCCTTGACGGTCTGCATGCCGCTGACGGTCTCCACCAAGAACGCTTGATTGTCCGCGCCGCGATTGAACTTTTCATGGAGCCGGGCCCGGATTGCCGGCGTAATCGCGATCGACAGCAACGCATAGAACGGCAACGAGGCCATCACCACGATCGTCAACATCGGACTGTAGAACCACATTACGGTCAGGAAGACGATCGTGAAAATCATGTCCAGCACCACCGTCACGGAATTGCTGGTCAGAAACTGGCGGATCTGTTCCAGCTCCCGCACCCGGGCCACCGTATCGCCGACACGCCGGGCTTCGAAGTACGACAGCGGCAGGGCCAGAAGATGGCGGAACAGTTGCGCGCCCAGGCCCACGTCGATCCGGTTGGTCGTGTGGGCAAACAGATAGGTGCGCAGTCCGCCCAGGATGGCCTCGAAGACCGCCAGCGTGATCATGCCGATCGCCAGCACATGCAGCGTGGTGAAACCCTTGTGCACCAGCACCTTGTCGATGACCACTTGCGTGAAGAGCGGCGTCAGCAGCGCGAAAAGTTGCAGGAAGAACGAGGCGACCAGCACTTCGCCCAGCAGCTTCCGGTATTTGACGATCGCAGGAATAAACCAGGTGAAGTCGAACTTTAAGTCTTGCAGGCGCAGATTCGCCCGTTTTGTAAAGAGCAACAGCTCTCCGGCCCAGGCTGATTCGAATTGCTCACGGGACAGCACGAGCGGACGGGCTTCGGCCGGATCTTGAATCAGCGCTTTGTCCCCATCGATCTTGGCTAGGACGACATACCGGCCATCCGTTCGCTTGGCGACAGCAGGCAACGGAGTTCCTGGCAGTTTGCTCCACTGGGTCTTGAGCAACCCGGCTTTCAATCCAAGATGTTTCGCGGCGCGTAGCAGTTCGCTATCGGAAAGAGGCTGGCCGGACTGCGCAAACTGGTGGCGAAGCTGCAAGCCGTCGGCCGGGAGATCATAAAACCGGGCCAGAATCAGTAGACAGGTCAGGCCTGTATCAGTGGCTCCGGCAACCGGGGATTGCGGAGGCGCATCAGGTCGAGGAGGCACCGTTCCGTGGTCGGTCACCATCGACGCATCTTAGAGCATTTGCTTATGAAACAAAACAGTTTCGCCGTTTCCTACAGAACACTACGTAACAGGCCTTCCTCCCCGCCCGTGCACGCTAATTCCAAAGCACAATCTTCTCTCTCGCCTGGAACCAGTGACAATGACAAGGGCTTGATGGATTGTTGCGGCAGTGTGGCTCCAGACGTGAGTACAACACTCACATGACGGCATTTTTTGCAGTTACTCATCACTCCTGAGCCACTCGGCGCTGTGCTTGTCCTACGCCTTCGGTTTCGCCTGGCGCGCACTCCGCACACCTGCCAAGACCTGCTGGATCTGCTGATGCAGCCTCGCCAAAGTGCCGACATCCATCGCCACACGAGTAACGAGATGCCCCTCCAACCCCTTCGGGGCCGCTTGTCCGTCCTTCGCTGTCTTTGCAATTGCAGCGAGCAGGGCCGGCTCGATGAAACCGAAATCCAGATAGGCAGTTCCCTGCGCGACGCCGACGTTCGCATAATTCACTGCACGGGGATGCGCTGAGGACTCGGAGGCTTTCAACCGGACATTCAAGGAAATGGTCGCGTCTTTGGATTCACTCACTGGATAACCTCCCTGGTACTAGGTAACGAACGAAACTTGAATGGATCATGGACATACAGTGCATTGTCATCCTAATGAAAGTTCCGCACAAGCAAATACAGCCATTGAATTCCTGTTGATACAAGAAGGGGAGACCTTCCGATAAGAAGACCTCCCCTTCTATGACACGAATGACGCGGTACTACTGCCAGTTGGCAGCCAGAATATTCTGCACCTGCTGCGGCTGCTGATCAATGGCCTGATCCCAGGTCAGACCGGTCTGCTGGCTGAATGAAGCCATGGCCTGGATGAGCTGATCCACTTGGGTGCTGAGGAGGACTTGCCCGTTGCCGGCCTGGATCGTCTCGGTCCGATTCGATGAACTGGTGTACCAGTTCTGGACCGTCACATAATCGGTCGACCCATGAATGGACAGGCGGAGATCGTTCGCTTGCCGGCTAATGACGAGATCGAGAGGATTGATCCCTGCATCATAGGCGACCCGGTCTGCCGACCCGCCGCTGTCCTGCACGAGATCCTGTCCCTCGCCACGGCCGAAGAGATAGGTATCGCTGCCGCTGCCGCCGTTGATCGCGTCGTTGCCAAGCCCGCCACGCAGGGTATCGGCTCCGCCGGATGCATTCAACACGTTGTTGGCGCTGTTGCCGGTCAACACATTGTTCAGACTATTGCCGGTCCCATTGATGGCAGCCGAACCAACAAGCGTGAGGTTTTCAAGGTTCGATCCCAAGGTCCAGGTCACAGAGCTTTGAACCGTATCCGTTCCATTATTATTTGACTCGACCACCGAGTCTCCGGCCCCTACGACATAGGTGTCATTCCCGGCTCCACCAGTCAGCACATTGGCCGCACTGTTACCGGCTAACACATTACTGAGAGAATTCCCGGTCCCGTTGATTGCCGAAGAACCGGTCAGCGTAAGATTTTCAACGTTCGCACCAAGCGTGTAGGTCAGTGCGCTGTGCACAGTATCGGTTCCACCACCCGCCGCTTCAACGACCGAGTCACCCACCCCGATCACGTAGGTGTCGTTCCCCGCTCCACCAGTCAACACATTGGCTGCGCTGTTGCCCGTGAGAACGTTATCAAGACTATTTCCGGTTCCATTGATCGCAGAGGATCCGCTCAAGGTGAGATTCTCAACATTGGTTCCCAACGTATAGGTGATGTTGCTTTGCACAGTATCGAAACCTTCATTCGCAGCCTCAGTCACTGTGTCGCCTACGTTGTCCACTACGTACGTGTCATCACCCTGCCCACCCGTCAGACTATCTGCCCCAGCCGCGCCATCGAGCACGTTCGCCGCGACGTTGCCAAGTAGTACGTTATTGAGGCTATTGCCGGTCCCGTTGATCGCACCGGTGCCGGTCAACGTCAAGTCTTCGACATGATCTGAAAGGACAAACGATGCATCACTCTGGACCAGATCCATCCCCTCATTGAGGCCTTCCACAACCACATCGCCGGCTCCAACGATGTAGGTATCGTTCCCGGCGCCACCAGTGAGTATGTTAGCCGCACTATTGCCGGCAAGCAGATTGTCCAGCTCATTGCCAGTTCCATTGATGGCCGCTGATCCAATCAACGTCAGATGTTCGATATTCGCACCAAGTGAGTACGTGACCGAGGACTGAACCCTGTCGATCCCTTCATTAAGATTCTCCGCCACACTGTCTCCCACGTTATCGACCACATACACATCGTGGCCTTCCCCACCCTGCAACAGATCGCTGCCGAGACCACCATCAAGCGTATTATTGCCGCTATTTCCGATGACTGTATTATTGGTGGAGCTGCCGGTGGCATCGATTGAGGCTGTTCCGGTCAGGATCATTGTTTCGATGTCGGCATCTCCGGTCAGCGAGAAGCTCACCGAGGTATAGACCTGATCATTCCCGTCTCCCGTGAACTCAGTCACGACATCCGCGGCATTGTCGACAATGAACGTATCATCGCCGCTGCCGCCGAACATCTGATCTGCTCCAGCTCCTCCGTCCAACACATCATCCCCTGCTTGGCCATTGAGGCTATCGTTGCCGCCCAACCCGTGGATCGTGTCCGCCAGCTCGCTGCCGTACAGAAAAGCATCATCCCCCTCCGTGCCGGTCAGCGTGGTCTCCAATCGCGCCAGCACCGCCGCCTGATCCCACACCGTCCCGTCCGCAAACCGAATCTCCTCGATTTGCCCGTGGGGATTAAACCAGTCCTGAATCGTCAGCGTATCGCCCGTCGCGTTCAGACGCAGCGTGATGGCGTTGGGGCTCACACCCCAATCCCGTGTCACGGTCACATCGTTCGGCGTCGCCCCCTGCACCTCCACGGTGTCGAGCACACCTGGCATGCTGAAGTCCGTGTCGGACACCGTATCCTGCCCGCTCCCGCCCCCCCACCGATACGTGTCACTGCCACCGAAATCGTACATCCCATCGTTGCCCGCGCCCCCGTCGTACACGTCGTTCCCCAACCCCCCATCCAGATAATCGTTCCCGGCCCCGCCCAGCAACACGTCATCCCCATCATTTCCAGAAAGAGAGTCATTCCCTCCAAGACCTTGCATATAGTTCGATTCAGCACTTCCCCACAGATAATCATCGCCTTCTGTCCCCGTCAGAGACTGCTGAAGCCTTGCTTGGATCGCCGCCTGATCCCACACGGTCCCGTCGGCAAACTGAATCCGCTCAATACTGTTGAACCCCTGGATCTGCAGCTGATCGTCACTCTGCGCCAGCCGCAGGGTCAGCCCGCCTGGATTGGTCGCCCAATCCTGCGTCACGAACAACGTGCTCGGCGTCACGCCCGGGCCCACCATCACCGTATCCACATCAGTCACATCCCCGCCCCAGTCCTGCACGGTATCAATGCCACTGCCCATATCAAAGATGTACGTGTCGCTGCCCGCCATATCTTGCAGCTGATCATTCCCACTCCCGCCGTTGAGCACGTCGTTGCCCTGCCCGCCTTGCAGCATATCGTTGCCCGTCCCGCCCATGAGGGTATCGTGGCCGTCATTCCCCCAGAGATGGTCGTCGCCCCCCAAGCCTTGTAGATAATCACCTTGAAATCCACCACTCAGATAATCCGTGCCCGCGGTCCCCGTCTGGACTTGCTGCATGCGCGCTTGAATCGCCGCCGCATCCCACACCGTGCCATCGACAAACTGAATCTGCTCCATCGAATTAAAACCCTGGATGACGAGCTGATCGTTTGTGTGTGCCAGTCGCAGCGTGAGTCCACCCGGATTCGTCGCCCAGTCTTGCGTCACGAGCAACATGCTCGGCGTCACGCCCTGCCCCACTACGACTGTGTCCACATCTGCCACGTCCCAACCCCAGTCCTGCACGGTATCAATTCCACTGCCCACACCAAAGATGTACATATCGCTGCCGCCTATATCGCGGAGGATATCGGAACCCGTCCCGCCGTTGAGCACATCATTGCCATAGCCGCCCTCTAACAGATCATTCCCCGCGCCCCCCAACAAGGTATCCTGCCCCTCGTACCCGTACAGCGTATCGTCGCCCCCCAAGCCAAATATATTGTCATCACCGGAAGTACCATTCAGAAAGTCGTTCCCGTTCGTTCCATAGATATCAGCCATGTCGTTCTTTCCTTCCCGTTATCGAAAGGCCATTATTGAACAAGACGGACACAAATCGTCCGCATCCGTCCCGCAGATTCAGGCAATGAGTTCATTCATCTGGATGGTGTGGTTGCTTCCCTAACCATATATAGTAGGGTTCATTGCGATCGAGATCTGGCTCACATTCACTCGCATCAAGGGCCACCTAGCAACAGCAAGTAATGTGCCGACAATGGATGAGGACAGGCACTGTGGTGATATCGCCGCTCAGCTGAGATTGAACACCAGTGGTGCGAACAACAGAGGCACATGAATGTGATGTTTCAAAGGAAAGCTAGTCCGGCTCCCGCTGAAAAAAGCGGGTCACAGACCGTCCGAGTCTCATGGATACCTATCCATTCGTCAGGCAGTCGTCCTTGCCGATAGTACGTTGCTTGCACGATCTCTCAACAGCACACTACTGCCAGCTCGCCGCCAACACCGCCTGCACCTGTTGCGGCTGTAGATCGATGGCCTGATCCCAGGTCAACCCGGACTGCTGGCTGAATGAGGCCATGGCCTGAATAAGTTGATCCACTTGAGTGTTGAGTAGGGTCTGGCCGTTACCGGCTTGGATCGTTTCGATCTGATTGGTCGTCGAACTGGAATACCAATTCTGAATCGTGATCTGGTCTGTACCGCCATGAACCGCCAGCCGCAAATCGTTCACCTGCCTGCTGAGCACCAGATCAAGCGGGTTGATCGTGGCGCCGAACAACATGGAGTCGGCAGCGCCTGAATTGTCGATGACCCTGTCCTGACCTCCGCCTCGACTATACAGATAGGTATCGTTGCCCCCCAACCCTGTCAGAAGGTTGTTCGCACTGTTCCCACTTAGAACATTGTTCAAGGTGTTGCCCGTGCCGTTGACAGCAGCGGTGCCGGTTAAGGTCAGGTTCTCAATGTTACTCCCCAGTGTCCAGGTGATCGCACTGTGCACCGTATCCATTCCGGCACTCGCCCCCTCCGTCACGGTATCCCCGGTCCCCACCACATACGTATCGTTCCCCGCACCGCCAGTCAGCACGTTCGCTGCGCTATTCCCCGTCAGCACATTGTCCAGCGTGTTGCCCGTCGCATTGATGGCGCTGGTACCGGTGAGAGTGAGGTTCTCCTGATTGGTACCCAAAGTTCTCGTCACGGCACTGAGCACGGTATCGATCCCTTCATTGGCCAGCTCCGTCACGACATCGCCGGTGGCATTGACCACATAGACATCGTTTCCGGTACCGCCCACCATCGTGTCATTGCCCGCGCCACCATCGAGTGTATCGTGGCCCGCGCCGCCATTCAGTGTATTCGCCGCACTGTTACCGATCAACACATTGTCCAGCACATTGCCGGTACCATTGATCGCAGTTGTGCCGGTGAGAGTGAGATTCTCGACATTCGCTCCCAGTGTCCAGGTGACAGCGCTTTGGACCGTATCTGTCCCCTCATTGGCCAGTTCCGTCACCACGTCGCCGGTCACATTGACGACATAGGTATCATTGCCAGCCCCGCCTGACATGGTATCGTTGCCCGTGCCGCCGCTCAAGACATTCGCCGCGCTGTTGCCGATGAGCGTATTGTTGAGCGTGTTGCCGCTCCCATTGATCGCCGCAGTCCCAGTCAGAGTCAGATTTTCAACGTTATTGCCCAGCGTCCAGGTGACTGAACTGTGCACGGTGTCCGTTCCCGCACTCGCCGCCTCGGTAACTGTATCGCCAGCACCCACGACATAGGTATCGTTACCAGTGCCGCCGGTGAGCACGTTGGCCGCACTGTTGCCGATAAGCACATTCGCCAAGGAGTTGCCAGTGCCATTGATCGCCGCCGTGCCCGTCAACGTCACATTCTCGACGTTGGCTCCCAACGTATAGGTGATGCTGCTCTGAACCGTATCGGCACCGGCAGAGGCGTTTTCCGTCACGGTATCCCCAACGTTGTCGACCACATAGGTATCGTCCCCGGCATCTCCGAACATCGTATCGGCACCCGCTCCACCATCAAGTACGTTGGCGCCGGTATTTCCATTCAAGATATTGTTCAGTGCATTCCCAGTGCCGTTGACCGCGTCTGTGCCGGTCAGAGTCAAATGTTCGAGATGAGTCATCAGAGTGAAGTTGGCCGAACTCTGGACTGTATCAGTCCCCTCATTCGCCAGTTCCACGATGGTGTCTGTGCCATCCACGACGTAGGTATCATCGCCGGCGCCACCAGTCAGGACGTTCGCCGCACTGTTGCCCGTCAGAATATTATCCAGTGCATTGCCGGTGCCGTTGATCGCATCAGTCCCAGTCAGCGTCACGTTTTCCAGATCACCTGCAAGCACCCAACTGGCTGATGTCTGAACGGTGTCCGTCCCTTCTCCAGCATTCTCGATGATGGTGTCGGCTCCATCCACGACGTAGATATCGTCCCCGGCCCCGCCGGTCAGGATGTTGGCGGCGCTATTCCCAGTGAGTACGTTATTGCCACCGTTGCCGGTTCCATTGATGACGGCAGTTCCTATTAACGTCAGGTTCTCCAGATCATTGCTCAGCGTGAACGTGGCATCGGCCACCACTGTATCGATGCCTTGAAACGGCTGCTCAACAATCGTATCGCCGGCTCCGACCAGATAGGTATCATCGCCGTCCCCACCAATCAGCTGATCCGCTCCCGCTCCGCCGTCCAGCACGTTGGCGGCGCTGTTTCCTGTCAGCACGTTGTCGGCGGCGTTCCCTATCGCATTGATGGCCCCCACACCGGTTAAGGTTGCATTCTCCAAGTCCGACGCAAGGACGACGCTCTGATCGCTACTGACCGTGTCTATGCCTTGCCCTGCAAACTCCACGATCGAATCGCCCACGCCGATCACATAGGTATCGTCCCCGGTGCCACCAGTCAGGGCATTTGCCGCACTATTGCCGGTCAGCGCGTTGTTCAATTCGTTCCCTGTCCCGTTGATTGCCGTAGTGCCGGTGAGAGTCAGATTCTCAACTTTAGCCCCGAGGGTATAGCTGATCGAACTCAGGACCGTATCCAAAAAAGATCCGGTTTCGACGATTACATCACCAGCATGGTCGACCACGTAGGTGTCTGTATAACGCCCACCGACCATCATGTCGGCCCCCAACCCGCCGTCGATATAATTGAACCACTCTGCATCGCCTTGGATAAAGTTATTCAAGCCATTACCGTAGAAACTGCGTGCCGACGAAATCACTTGTCCGGCAGCACTCACGAACAAGTTTTCGACATTGTCGGGCAGTGTATAATTCCACCCGCCATTGACCGCATCACCGATAAATGTGATCGCATCGAGGCCTTCGTTGGGTGCCTCAATGATGACACCTCCGAAAACCAGGATATAGGCATCATCGCCGGCCCCGCCTTGGAGCGTATCAAATCCAAGGCCGCCTGCGAGGACGTTATTGCCGCTGTTCCCAATGATCACATTGTTCAATGAGTTACCTGTTCCATCCACATTGAAATAGCCTGTCAAGGTCAGATTCTCGACATTGTCCGGCAAGGTGTAGGAGACGAGACTCTGAATCGTATCGGTCCCTTGATTCACCGACTCAGTCACCGTATCGAGCGTGTGATCCACCACAAACGTGTCATTGCCCGCAGTGCCGAACATGGCGTTGACACTGCCGACAAATGTATGGGCCGCGATCGCTGCCGCATCCCAAAGAGGGCCGCCGGCAAACTCTATCTGCTCAATTCCGGCAAACCTTATTTGCGTGGCACTCTGATCGAGACTCAGCAACAGCACGCTGCCATTCTGAAGGAGGGTCACGTCGGCAAGCAGAATGCCGGACGCCAGTTGGATCGTGTCCGCAATACCGCCGTCGTCTTGGATGAGATCAGAACCATATCCTCGCCCAAACACATAGGTGTCGTCGCCAAGCCCACCCCATAGAGTATCGTTACCGAAGCCGCCGTCTAAAACGTCACTCCCACTGTAAGCTTGAATCAAATCATTCCCGCCCAAACCCGCGAGCGTCTCATTGCCGTTTGTCCCTCCCAGATAGTCATTACCTGAGGTACCGGCAGTTGCCATAGCTCGTAAGGTCGCCGCATTCCACACGGTCCCATCCGCAAACTCCACCCGATCAATCCGGACCGTACTCGATGGGTTCATCCAACCAAAGATATCGATTTGATCTGACGTACCAGCGATACTGAGCGTCATTGAACCGAGGCGATTACCTCGCACTGTGACCTCTGTTGGCAATACGCCTGCCCCAAAGCGCACGGTGCCATAGCTGGAACTAATGGTGTCCTGGCCGTCGCCGCGGTCAAACAGGTAGACGTTTTGCCCGCCGTAGGAATCATAGAATGTGTCGTTGCCGGCCCCGCCCTGGAAGGTATCATTACCCGAGTATCCTTCCAGACGATCCGCCCCGGCCCCACCCCTCAAGATGTTATTGCCAGCTTCTCCAGGAGTCCCTGCGTGTAGTTGGTCGTCTCCTGCTCCGCCATCCAACGTATCGTTGCCATTCCCCCCACTCAACTGATCATTCCCGTCTCCGCCTTCGAGGGTATCGTTGCCGTCGAGTCCAAGGAGGGTATCATTCCCACCGAGCCCTCGAAGCAAGTCGTGGCCCACCGTCCCCGTCAACGTTTCGTTCGCCGAGGTCCCAACAATTTCGTTCAACCCATGCGCCACCGAAAGAGTAAAGACATCCGAGACACTGAGGCTGCCCGTGTCCGTCGCCGTCACGCGTACGCTGAGCACACCGACATCTGTCATCTGCGGCGTCCCACTGAACGTCCGGGTAGACGGATTGAAAGTGAGCCATGCCGGCAATAGGCTGCCGTCGGCCAAGGTAGTCCCATACGTCAGGGTATCGCCTACATCCACATCGGCAAAGGTTCCCGTCGGCACTACGAAGGTGAAGGAGATGTCTTTCGTCGCAAACTGATCCGCCACCGGCACGGCCACCGTTGGTGCATCATTCACATTGGTGATGGTGAGATTGAAGATGTCCGAGACACTGGCATTCATACTGTCCGTCGCCGTCACACGCAACCCGATCGTCCCGACCTGCGCATTATCCGGCGTCCCGCTGAACGCGCCTGAAACGGGATCGAACGTCAGCCACGTCGGCAAGGCGCTGCCACCCGCCAAGCTCGCGCTGTAGGTCAACACATCGCCGGAATCTTGATCCGCAAACGTGTTGGCGGGAACGACCGCGCTGAGCGGCGCGTCCTCCAGCACGGTCTGATCGGCAATGGGATTCGCCAGAGTGGGAATGTGATTGGTAAAGGTCGGATAGAGATCAGCCAGATTCACCACACTGTTGTCAGAAAATTCCAAGGTAGAGACGACCAACGACCCGAGCACCGTGTTTTGGTTAAATCCAACTAACTGGATAGCATCGGCTGTGCCGTTGTACACGATCGTGAGCATGTCGGAGCTTTGGGTATAGGTCAGGCTCATTGCCGTGATGCCCGCGCCAAAGACAATGCGGTTGCCCGCCCCGACCATCGCTGTGTCCTGAATCGTATCGAGCCCATCACCAAAATTAAACGTATAGGTGTCGTGGCCCGCCCCTCCAGCCAGGTAGTCGTTGCCCGCGTTGGCCGTGATCGTGTCATTCCCTGCTGCAGCGAAAATCGTGTCGTTGCCGTTGCCGGTCCGGATGAGATCGGCCCCCGATGTCCCCACCACATCTCCGCTCGGCAGTCCGAGCAAATCCAGCAGCGAATACCCGAGTCCGTCCACTGAAATATGTTGCATGCCGCCGATGCCATTGACCCCATTGTTGGTAAACCCGTGAACCAGGATGGAGTCTGCCCCGGCCTGAATCAGGAGGGTCTCTTGTGCTGCGTTCGGCGTGAAGGTCAACATCTCCAGCGTGATCCCGGGTCCGAAGATGATGGTATTGACGTCACCAATCCTATCTTCCTCAAACGTCTCATCCTGCCCATCGCCGACATTGAGCACATAGGCGTCACTCCCGACCCCGCCATAGAGGAGGTCGTTGCCTGAACCGCCTTGCAGTTCATCATCCCCCGCATCCCCAAACAGCACATCGGCTCCGATAATTTGCGGATTGAGATCGTTGTCGCCCACCAGGAGGTCATTTCCGATACCACCGACTAATACATCATCCCCACTGTCCCCGACCAGCTGGTCATCCCCAGCGCCGCCATCGAGAAAATCATTCGCGCCTGTGAATATCTCAGGTCCGTCAGTATCGCCATAGAGAAAATCGTCCCCGTCATTGCCGAACAATGTATCCGCCCCGACATCGCCAAACAGGATGTCGGCGCCGGTGCCACCGGCCAGGATATCATCACCGCGCTGCCCAATAAGCGTATCGTCGCCCTCTCCACCCTCCAGCACATCGTCACCAGACTCATCCAGCACCGCTTCGTCCGTCCATGGGGCCGGGTCTCCCGGGTCAGGATAAAAGACGCCTTCCCGCCACTCTCCTCCTTCATAAAAATAAAAATCTCGCCTATAGTCCCCTACTAGAATGTCGTTTCCAGTGCCTCCAATGAGCGTGTCATCACCACCATCACCATACATCTCATCGTCGCCGGCGCCTCCATCCAGAAAATCATTGCCAGCCCTGGTGACGTCGAAGGAAACCGGGTACCGTGTGTTCCAGTCCTCCAATGTTCCTGCACGAGCCATACGATAATGTCTCACATAATCGCCTCGTAGATAATCGTCATCGTCACCTCCAAAGAGCACATCCGCACCGTAATCACCGTACAGAAAATCGTTGCCGGCGCCTCCATCAAGAACGTCATCTCCCCCTGAGGGCACATAATAAAATGTTCTAGAAGTATCACCGTCACCTTCGAGACGGTCGCTTCCCGCACCACCAAATAAACGGTCATTCCCCGCGAGACCTGCGAGATGGTCATCCCCATTTTCTCCATCCAGATAATCATCCCCATCCGAATTATCGATGTTTTCTTCCACCGAAACCGTGAGAATTCCACCATGAATCCAATCATTACCCTCCCCACCATAGACCCGATCATGTCCTATGCCTGCTATAATCGAATCGTTTCCTCCATAGCCATAGAACTGATCGTTGCCGTCATGGAAAGAACCGAGATCATTCGGATTTTCGCCGCCGTAAATGATTAGGTTGACAGGGGGGTCTGTGTACGGATAGGTACGATCCCAAGCCGGACCGTCCGGTTCAAGCCCGGTTTCGGCATAGTACCGTCTCGTATCCCACCCATTGTCATACGATGGCGGCGCCGCTTCATCAATCAGCCGAATCCCGAACTGGCCGCTCTCGAAATCCTCATTGACGGTCAAGATCGTTTCGCCGGCTAGCTCCACGATCAAATCCGTCCCCGACATGCGGTACGTGATTGTGCCATCCGCGCTTTCCCAATCCGTCTGCCCCGCCTTCTTCACTCCGCCAACCAGCATCTGGCCATTAACCACGATGATGCCCCTGGCATCGGAGTCTTCAATGCGATCATGCCCATCGCCTGTGTTGTAGTAGTAGCGGTCGAACCCTGCGCCTCCGATCAGCGTATCGGCCCCCGCGCCGCCCGTCAGGCTGTCGTGACCGGCATTCCCAATCAGCAGATCCGTGCCCGCCCCGCCGGCCAGAGTATCCTCACGATAGCCGCCCAACATGAACGCCCCGCGGTTCTGGGTGTCAGTCGCCTCCATCCCGCTCCCGCCTGCCTGGACGTACCAGTCCCGCAGGACAGGAAGGAGATCTTCAATCCTCTGGCGATCGGCGGGAGAAAAGTTGTTGATGAGATAAAAGTGGAAATCGTTGTAGCCCTTGGCAGTAGCCAACGTGTCCGTCACGTTAGCCCGATCGAATTGGACACCGCCTGTGACTGAGGTGAAGAGTTCCTTCTCACGGTTTGTGGCCTGAGCTGTGTCTTGGTAGTACATCTGCATGGCAAAGGCGATCAACGCCTTGCTGACCAAATTCGTGGCGGGAGCAGGACCGTCCATAATCGTGAGCCCACCATCCTGGGCCAGCTTCCAGAGATCGGAGGTGAAGCGGGTCACCATGGCGTTACCCTGCTCATTCTGAACAAGACGCTCAAGAAAGTTCCGATTCTCAGCGTCAGTGGTCGGATTCGCGTACAAGTTGTCGTCAAAGATCATCTCCACTAGATTCGTAAGCTTGAATGTCACATCGTTCAACGCATGCTGTAACGGCGCTGTGCCCTTGCTTTGCAGAAATGCAGTCAGCAAGGCCACCGAGTGCAGATTAACCCCCGTGACTCCTGGGGCATTGGTAGGGATATCAGACGATTGACCGATACGATCCGGGATATTGTAGGGCATCCCAGACAAGAGCTCTCCTTGCACATTGATGCTCTTCACCAGATTGGTGTTGGGGATCTCCCCCATCGGCAAGGCGGCGCGTTGCGTAAGAAAGTTGGTCAACCCTTGCAACTCTGTTTCAGTATAATTTTGCCCAAGCAAGTAGGCCTTGAGATTCGCTGCCACATCCGGCGGGACGAGACTCGCCTCCGCCGAATTGGCAAATGGCGCTTGGTCGAACGTGACCGCCTGCTTGCTGAAGAACACGCCCATCAAAGCCGCCAGTCCCCCGCCCAAACTATGGCCGGTGAACGTAATGGTGGCGGTGATATTGGCTGTCTGGAGTTGCCGTTGGATATTTAAATAAAAGACAGCGGCTTCACGAAGTTGGTCAGAGCCGACACCAGTGGCTAATCCAATATTGGCCGCCATGTCTCCGGAAAGATCGCCAGGATTGGTCCCGGCATAGGAGATGACGATTTCATTCGTCGTGATATTTCGGTAGGCAGCTGCCTCAAAGCCAGAACTTGGATTGAGGCGATAGCCGTTTGGACCTGGTATTGTCGCCCAATCCATTGGAATCGGGAATTTGTTAATGTCTGGGCGCGTAGATATGTAGGAAGCGCCCGCCATGAGCGCATAGTCACTAGGCTGCACTGTCATGATCACCTCTACAATTTGTGCGACTAACAAATATTCAGTTCTAGCATCGATCCTTCATTTACTTACTGATGGAGTCGCCAGAGCCGCCAACCCATACTCCGTTGTGGAAAACCATCTCTAGACAATTCACTGCTGATCCCTCTGTCCCCAGCTTCACCGGCTCCCGTAAGATGGTCTTGTGGTCAGGGTTCACTGTATGACGGTTCACTTCCTTGATCTTCTCTGACGAAACAACACCCTGCCTCACTAAGTCCGCTCCCTTACGCCCTATGATGCTGAGGGCCACATTGATGGATTTAAACTCGACAGGAAACTCTTCAAGCGGAATACGCTGCCAGGCGGCGCCATCGTACTTGAAAAACACATAGGGCGGATTCGGCCGGCCCCACTTGTTGTATGACAAACACAAGTTTGGTTCTGTCACGAGGTACGGCGTGCCATTCAACACATGCACGGCCAGCAGGTGAAAATTGGTGCGCCCCAGTTCCTTGCCATATTCGCTCGTCCAGGTGATGGTCTTGTTGGTATTGGGCATTGTGAACGTCACTGTGTGCTCTTTGATTGGCGGCGGCTGCCCGATCTCATGCCGACCCCCATAGGTCTGTGACCGCGTGATTACCAGTTTGCTCCCGTCATGCAGCAGCACTTCCTCTTTCCAACTATCTCCACTGAACGGCAGAGCGCCAACCATCGCACACGCATTCATCTCAACAACAACGATCAGGGCGCTTACTTGGAATAGCCATCGCAGCCCATGTAGATTCATCATGCCGCCATCCTTTTCCGCTTCATCATTGGCATCATCCCTTCGCCTTCCCCTGCTGCGCCTCGCGCAGGCTGATCAATACTTGCTGAATCTGCTGCTGCAAGCGCGCAAGGACATCGACACCCATCGCGACACGGGTGACGAGATGGCCGTCCAATCCTTTCGGTGCCGGTTGCCCGTCCTTCGTGGTCTTCGCAATAGCCGCGAGGGCAACTGGTTCGATGAAGCCGAAATCCAGGTACGCAATGCCCTGCGCCACCCCAACGTTAGAATAGTTCACGGCGTGCGGATGGGCTGAAGACTCAGAGGGTTTCAATCTCACGTTCAGGGAAATGGCGTTGTCCACGGCGAGATCTTTCCTATCGCTCATGCGGGATCACTCCTTCTTCAAGAGGCTAGTGAAATACAGGCTGAGAGACTGATCGAATCGATCGTTGGGGATCTGAAATCTGGTCGGTCTGAGGGGCGCATGTGGGAGCTCCGTAGGATTCCAACACGGCAACGTGCTGTACGATATCACGGCTACTAGTCTGGCAATAGATCCAACCGGATCTATCGCTTCCTTTACTCTCTTGCTCTTCTCGGGGGTGGGATAAAGGTGTCAGGAACCATTCTTTGCCAGCTCCTTCTTCGGTCGCCCTCGGTCTCGCAACGTCGCACCCAGATTCCACTGCGTGACCATCTGCGCGATCCACGGCTCACTGCCGTACGGCTGTCCCTTGGTCACGCTTCTCCGCACTGCGCACACCTGTTCATGCGGTTCGCCCGCATTTACCCAGTCAAGCCAATCAGCAGGCCGCTCCATCGGCCACTTACCCTGCGGGATCGTCAGCTGTACCGTGCCCCGCTGCCCGGCACTGCTCCAGCGCCACTGCTCCGCTCGAGCCACCAATCCCGCCCGAACTGGATTCCGTTCGACATATCGGCAGACGGTCAACAGATACTCGCTCGCTTCAACCGGGAACGATTTGAAGCGCCCTTGATAAACATGTCCTTCACCCACTGTGTGTCGGTGCTGATGCCAGCGTTGTGTATGCGTAAGAGTGAGCCAATTCATGAACCGCGAGAGATCGCCCTCGCGTTGTGGCCAGACCACCAGATGCCAGTGGTTCGGCATGACACAATAGGCCAATAGCCGTATCGACACACGTTGACAGGCCTGCGCGAGAACCCGTTCAAATGCCCCATAATCGGCATCGTTCTCAAATAATGTTTGGCGGGCGTTCGCGCGGTTGAGCACGTGATACACCACATCTGCGGCCGTGGGACGCAACGGTCTTCCCATCGACACTCCTTAGTTCATGCCATCAGCACACACAATGGTTCCTGCCACCTTTTCTATCTTCCAGTGTCGGGGTTGATCTCCGTCGCATGGGCATTCACCATATAGGCCGTCCCGCCCGTATGGCCCACACCGTTGAGACTGCCCAGACGACTGATGAGATCCCCTTCGGCATAGAAGTCCGCGTTGGAGCCAATATTGGCGAGTACGCTGGATTGATACCCGCCTGCGTTTTGTTCAAGCCCGAGGACACCTCCGAAAGCATTGAAGGTGGTGAGCGTGATGTTGGCTTTGCTGAAACCGGTTAATCCCTGGTGAGACTGGACGTATTCATACGCCGCATACTGCGCAAGCCCACCACCAAGGCTTTGGCCCGTGAAGTGGATCGTGCCTGCAAATGCCTCCCCAGGAGGAGCGAGACTATCTAGAAATGCAAAAACCCGATCTCGCCCACCGCCATCAGCATTCCATTGATTCCATCCTAAATATTGGCTATTTGCCACCCAGTCTTGAGGATTAAGACCGTCTGTCCCACGTAAGGCAACAATCACTTCATTTGTTTGCGCATTTTGATAAGCGACAAACCCAAAACCCGTCGCCGTGGTGTTGTTAAACTCTATGGCTTTCGTAAATCCTGCTGGCACAGAGTATAGAGCTGTCCTCTGCCCATAATTGGTATCATCGAGAGATCCCAAAAGTGTGGGCGCTGGATGCTGATTATCAAAATAGGATGCATCTGAGGCCAATAGTGTCAGCTTTGCGAGATCATTAAGGCCCGGAGGCAGTGCCATAACTATTCTCCCTTACAGAGATCGATGATCTTAAGTGTCCGAGTGCCTGGTCTGCCTTCACGCAACGCTTTTGCGCTGTCGGCTTCAGCCTGCGAATGTAGAGCATGCACAAAAGCCATCTTGCAGCCATCGGGCGAAACCACAGCATTTCGCACAAAACCTACAATGATACGTGTGGGGTTCCCACTTTCCAGCAGATACCCACCAGTAGTCCCAACATTGCCATAGTCACCTCTTCCACCAGTAAGTAACAGACCTTTCTTTGTCAGATAAAAATGCCCCCATCCCATCTTTTCCCATGATTTCCCCGTAGGCTCTAAGACCTTCGTGACGATTCCGTCTGGTTTGAGCAACCATATAGGTATGGCATCTGACGTACGCTGCTCTCCCTTAAGCAAATACACGTCAGCGAACTCGACATAGGTCACATGAAACTGGACCTGACGACCTGCAAGCGGCAATTCAATACCGTTCTTGGAGTCTGGCTTGTAGAGAACAATGGGCGTAGCTTTTCCTGACGGATCAACCCAAACTGGGATACCGAAGTCCAAGTACCCGTGCTCTTCCAAAAGTGGCAGACGCCTATATTTGTCTTCTTTCATCCAACTAGCAGGCTGTTGACAAACCCTCTTCTCCTC
>FRDC01002065.1_pt3 | contig 56956 bp, 65 predicted proteins | sample 1106171 | NCBI WGS metagenome assembly FRDC01 (sample SAMEA3930566, study PRJEB13176) | freshwater metagenome | biome: Drinking water system; feature: drinking water; material: water | place: Singapore | collected 2014-12-20 | reverse complement strand
ACCAGCTCGATACCGGCCATGAACCCGATTTGGCGGATATCCCCGACATGCGCCAGTTCTCGGAGTGGACCAAGTAACCGCGCCATCGTGCGGATGTTCGCCTGAAGGCGGATCAGTGTCCGCTCTTTGCGGAACACCTCGAGATTCCCCAGCGCCGCCGCGCAGCCAAGTGGGTTACCGGTGTAGCTATGTCCATGGAAGAAGGTCTTGAACTCGTCATAGCGCCCAAGAAAAGCCCGGTAGACTTTTTCGGTCGTGAGTGTGGCCGCCAGCGGCATATAACCGCCGGTGAGGCCCTTGCTGATGGCCATCAGGTCTGGAGTGACCCCTTCATGCTGGCAGGCGAACATTTTCCCCGTGCGGCCGAATCCCGTCGCCACTTCGTCGGCAATCAGCAGCACTCCGTATTGGGTGCAGAGTTCTCTGATCCGTCTGAGATAGCCGAGCGGTGCCGTGATCATCCCGGCGGCAGCCTGAACCAGCGGCTCGATGATGAGGCCGGCCAGTTCACGATGACGTGTTTTGAGTAGGCGTTCGATCGGCTCCAGACAGGCAAGACGGCACGAAGGGTATTGCAGCTTCAGCGGACAGCGATAGCAGTAGGGCGGTTCCGCGCTGACCGTCGGGAACAGCAGCGGTTTGAAACGTGAATGAAAGAGGTCGATATTTCCGACGCTCACGGCGCCAATGGTGTCGCCATGGTACGCCTGTTTCAAATGCAGAAAGCTGCGTTTTCGTCCAGCCTTGGGGTCGTGCTGCTGCCAGTATTGGACGGCCATCTTCAGCGCCACTTCAACGGCAGTGGAGCCGTTGTCGGAATAGAAGACCTTGGTCAGGCCCTTGGGCGCAATGCGAATCAGTTCACGGGCCAGCCGGATTGCGGGCGGATTGGACAGGCCGAGCAAGGTGCTGTGAGCGAGAAGCGTGAGTTGTCGCGTGATAGCCCGATCGAGATCCCGATGTCGGTGCCCATGCACGTTGACCCAAATCGAGGAGGTGCCATCGAGGTAGCGCTTGCCGCTGGTATCGAACAAATAGGGCCCTTGCCCACGCTCGATGATCAGCGGTTCTTCCTCTGTCCATTCCTGCATTTGGGTAAAGGGGTGCCACAGGTACCTTCTGTCCCAGTCGGCCAGCTGCGTCCTTGGTCGTCGAGTCGGCATCGGAGGGTTGGACGGTTGATGTTACGGAAACCGGCTGCCAGCGGCAGATTCTCGCTGTGCGGCGCGGATTATACGGGGGGGTGAATTCTTTGACAACCTTCCGAGCAGTTACTATAATGAACCGATTTTCCCAGAAAAGAGCTAGGATTTGCAAAGCCTTATACGCAATTTCTCTATTATCGCTCATATCGATCACGGCAAATCGACCCTCGCTGACCGGCTCCTAGACGCAACTGGCGCAGTCACCGCCCGAGAAGCCAAAGAGCAGATCCTCGATGCGATGGATCTCGAGCGGGAACGTGGCATTACGATCAAGGCCCACGCGGTCGCGATCCGGTATAAGGCCAGGAATGGGAACACCTACGATTTGCATTTGATCGATACGCCAGGGCACGTCGACTTCACCTACGAGGTCTCTCGAAGTCTGGCGGCCTGCGAGGGGGCGCTCTTGCTGGTCGATGCGACGCAAGGGGTGCAGGCGCAGACCATTGCCAACGTGAATTTGGCCATGGCGAACCATCTCACCATTATTCCCGTCATCAACAAGATCGATCTGGCCAGTGCGGATGTTGAGGGGACCAAGAACTCCATTTCAGAGGTGTTGCAGCTCGACGCCAGCGATGCACTGCCGATCAGCGCCAAAGAAGGAAAGGGTGTGCCGGAGGTGCTCGAAGCCATCATCGAGCGCATCCCGCCTCCCTCCGGGGATCCTCAGGCGTCGCTGAAGGCGCTGATCTTCGATTCCTGGTTCGACAACTACCAGGGCGTGATCGTCCTCATCAGGGTGGTGGATGGATCGGTACGGCCGGGGATGAAGATCAAGGTGATGTCCAACAATCGGACCTTCGAGGTGATGGAAGTCGGAAAGTTCGGCCCGAAACGGGCCAAGACCACACAACTGTCGACGGGAGAGGTCGGCTACCTCTGCGCGAACATGCGGGAAGTGGCGGACGTGAAGATCGGCGACACGATTACGGATGCCCTCACGCCGACGAAAGAGCCGTTTCCAGGCTACAAAGAGGTCAAGCCGTTGGTGTTCTGCGGGTTGTATTCAACCGACACGGCGAAATACGAAGACTTGCGCGATGCGCTCGTCAAGTTGCGGCTCAACGATTCGTCCTTCGTCTACGAACCGGAGACCTCTCTTGCGCTGGGTTTCGGATTCCGCTGCGGATTTCTCGGTCTGCTCCATATGGAAATCATTCAGGAGCGGCTGGAACGGGAGTACGGGCTGACGCTCATTACGACGGCGCCGACCGTCGTCTATCGAGTCCTGACGACGAAAGGCGATGTGTTGGAAATCGACAATCCGGCGGACCTTCCGCCGCCCAATAGCATCGAGTCGTTTGAAGAGCCGTTCATCCTGGCGACGGTAATCACGCCGGAGCGTTATATGGGCGCGGTGCTCCAACTCTGCCAGGAACGGCGCGGCATCCAACGGGATATGCATTTTCTCGATCCGACTCGCGCTGTGATCAGCTACGAACTTCCGCTCAACGAAGTGATCCTGGATTTTTACGACAAGCTGAAATCCCGCACTCAGGGGTACGCCTCGTTGGACTACGAGTTGCTCGGCTATCGCGAGTCCGATCTCGTCAAGCTCGACATTCTGTTGAACGGCGAGGCGGTGGACGCCTTGTCCTTCATCACTCATCGGGACCGGTCCGTCTATCGCGGACGGCAAATGGCCGAGAAGATGAAGGAGTTGATTCCCCGTCAAATGTTCGAGATTGCCATCCAAGCGGCAATTGGGACAAAGATCATCGCGCGGGAGACGATCGGGGCCATGAAGAAGAACGTCATCGCCAAGTGTTATGGCGGCGACATCACGAGAAAACGGAAGCTCTTGGAGAAGCAGAAGGAAGGAAAGAAGCGCATGAAAGCCGTGGGCAGCGTCGAAGTACCGCAGGAAGCGTTTCTCGCGATCCTGAAGGTGGGGGAAGAGTGAACGTGGATCCTAACAGGCCCGGCACCGAAGATCTCGTGTCGCCGGTTCAGGAGGCAGCTCCCGACACGGCCGTGCCGGCCGGTATCGCTCGCAAATCGGTGTTCCGCGAGTATGCCGAAGCGATCGTCGTGGCCATGTTGTTGGCCTTCGCGATCCGGGTGTTTGTGGTGCAGGCGTTCAAGATTCCCTCCGGGTCGATGATTCCCACGTTGTTGATCGGCGATCATATCCTCGTCAGCAAGTTGTCGTACGGCATCCAGTGGCCGAGCCAGTGCAAGTTCCAATGGAACTTCCCGCCGGTCAACTGTTATGCCTCTCATGCCGTCGTCGAGTTCGGCAAGCCGCAACGGGGCGATATCATCGTGTTCCGTTTCCCGGAGGACGAGGAAAAGGATTTCATCAAACGGATCGTCGGCACACCGGGAGATACCGTGCAGGTGAAGAACAAGGTCGTGCTGGTGAACGGTGTGCCGCTCGACGACAAGGCGTTTACCCAGCGGATCGATCCCGGCATCATCGACGGGACGATCAACCCGCGGGACAACTTCGGGCCGGTCACGGTGCCGGAGGGCTCGTACTTCGTCATGGGCGACAACCGCGACCAAAGCTTGGACAGCCGATTTTGGGGATACGTGCGGGAAGAGAAAATCCGCGGCAAAGCGTTCCGTATCTATTGGTCGTGGAGCGGGCAAGGGGATTGGACGCAGTGGGTGCGATGGGACCGATTCGGGAAGGCGATCGAATGAGCAAGAACCAACGGATATCCGCTTCCGAACGAGAAGGGGCCGTGCGTGATGACACCGTGTCTCCGGCCGCTCTCCGTCAGTACATCCAACGGTTTCCTCAAGCCTCGGTGTTGGTGATCGGGGACCTGATCCTCGACCATTATATCTGGGGACGAGTGAGCCGCATCTCTCCGGAGGCGCCGGTGCCGGTGGTCCATGTGGATTCGGAGTCCATGCGGCTCGGCGGGGCCTCGAACGTGTTCAACAACATCCTGGCGCTGGGGGGGAAGGCCGATATCAGCGGGGTCATCGGGGCCGATGAAACTGGGCGGATGTTGTTGAAGGAACTGGGGTCGAAACGCTCCGGCCGGGGCGGTGTGATCATCGACCACGACCGGCCGACGACGAGAAAGTCCCGCGTCATCGCGCACAACCAACAAATCGTTCGGTACGACGTGGAGCGGCGCGGAGACCTGAAAGCGTTGCTCCAAAAACGAATCCTCCGCTACGTCGAGTCGCGGATTCGCGAGTTGTCTTGTCTGGTGGTCTCCGACTATGCGAAGGGCGTCGTGTCCCAGACGCTCATGTCGGAGTTGACCCGAATGGCCTCCACACGGAAGATCCCGGTCATCGTCGATCCGAAGGTCGAACATTTCGGCTACTACAAGGGTGTGACCGTCATCACGCCGAATCATCTGGAAGCGACGCAGGCCGCTGGTTTGCACGGCGACGGCGATCAGACGATCCAAGAGGCCGGCACGACGATCCGCCAACGTTTGGGGTGCCAGGCGGTGTTGGTGACACGCGGGGAGCGGGGGATGAGTTTGTTCGAAAGCGAAGGGCGGTCCTGGCATATCCCCACCAAGGCCCGACAGGTGTACGACGTAACCGGCGCGGGTGATACCGTCATCGGGACGATGGCGCTGGCGCTGGCGACCGGAGCCAGCCTGCGTGAGGCCGCGACATTGGCCAATTACGCGGCTGGAATCGTGGTCGGTATGGTCGGGACTGCGACGGTCACCTCTAAGGAATTATCGGAGGCCTTGGATCGTGAGTAAATCACGCGAGGTCACGGTCGTTATCCCGGCCCGATATGGCTCGACACGGTTTCCCGGGAAACCGCTGGCCATTTTGGGCCGCAAGCCGATGATCCAACACGTGTATGAGCAGGCCGTCGCTTGCCGAACCGTCACCAACGTGCTGGTGGCGACCGACGACGACCGCATCAAACAGGCGGTCGAACAGTTCGGGGGACGGGTCGTCATGGTGAAGGGGGAATACCGAACCGGGACGGATCGTGTGGCGGCTGTCGCCCGCATGTTTGCGGGAGAATATTTTGTGGATCTCCAAGGGGACGAGATCCCACTGAGTTCGGACTTGCTGGAAGATCTGATCGAGCCGTTTCTCCGGAGCGGCGCTGAAATGGGGACACTCAAGCGGGCGATGGACACGGCCGAAGACTTGGAGAATCCCGGCATCGTGAAAGTCGTGACCGATTCCCAGGGACAAGCCCTGTATTTCTCGAGAGCACCCATCCCCTTCGTGCGGGATGAGGAGACCCGGCGGGTCGTCGGCGGACTGCACTACATCCACCTCGGACTGTATATGTATACGAGGAAGGCGTTGCTGCGGTTTGCCGACTGGCCCACCAGCCAGTTGGAAGACGCGGAGAAACTGGAGCAGCTGCGGGCGCTCGAAAACGGAATGCGGATTCGTGTGTGGGAGACGAAGCACGCATCCCTACGCGTCGACACGCCGGACGACGTCGGGCCGGTCGCCGACAAATTGCAAAAGTTCGAGGTGGTGAAGCGGGAACTGGGTCTCGGAAAGACGGGGCCGTCACGATGAGGCGAGGGTGCGGATCAGAGTCGTACGACGGGGGGCAGCGATGAGCAAGTTCATCTTCGTAACTGGCGGAGTGGTGTCTTCCCTCGGCAAAGGGCTGGCCTCGGCGTCGATCGGCAATCTGCTCGAAAGCCGCGGCCTGAAGATCACCTTCCTGAAGCTCGATCCCTACATCAACGTCGATCCCGGGACGATGAACCCCTACCAGCACGGCGAAGTGTACGTCACCGACGACGGAGCCGAAACGGACTTGGACCTTGGGCACTACGAGCGATACACCTCGTTGACGCTGACCAAGGAGAACAACTATACGACCGGACGTATCTACAATTCGGTCATCACCAAGGAGCGCCGGGGCGACTATCTCGGCGGGACCGTACAGGTCGTTCCGCATATCACCGACGAAATCAAGCAGTGCATCATGCGGATCTCGAAAGGTATGGACGTGACGATCGTCGAGATCGGCGGCACCGTCGGGGACATCGAGAGTTTGCCGTTCCTCGAAGCGATCCGCCAGATGCCCTACGACGTCGGCCGCGACAATGTGCTCTACGTGCATTTGACGTTGGTGCCCTATATCGGCGCGGCAGGCGAGCTCAAGACGAAACCCACCCAGCATTCCGTCAACAAGCTGCGGGAGATCGGTATCCAGCCGAACATCCTCTTGTGCCGCACGGACCGGTATATCCCGCCCGAGATGAAGGCGAAGATCGCCATGTTCTGCAACGTCGAGAAAGAGGCGGTCATTACGGCAAAGGATGTCGAGACCATTTATGAGGTGCCGATCGTCTTTCGTAAGGAAGGACTGGACGAACTCATTGTCAAACAGTTGAAGCTGCAAACCGGTCCGCCCAACCTTCGCGAGTGGGACGCGATGGTGCAAAAGATCAAGCATCCCAAACACGAGGTCGCGATCGCCCTCGTCGGCAAGTATGCCGGACTCAAGGAGTGTTACAAGAGTCTGGCCGAAGCCCTTGTGCACGGGGGGATCGACCATGAAACCAAGGTGAACATCAACTGGATCGAATCAGAAGACGTCGAGCGTCAAGGCACCGAGCGGATCCTCCGGGAGGCCGACGGCATCCTGATTCCCGGCGGATTCGGCTCCCGAGGCATCGAGGGGAAGGTCACGACCATTCGCTATGCACGCGAGCGGCAAATACCGTTCCTCGGGTTGTGTCTGGGCATGCAATGCGCGACCATCGAGTTCGCCCGCAACGTGGCCGGGCTGGCCGGGGCCAACAGCGAAGAGTTCGACGATCGGTCTCCCCATCACGTCATCCATCTGATGCATGATCAGCAGGCCGTCAGCGACAAGGGGGGAACCATGCGGCTCGGTTCCTATCTCTGCAAGCTGAGTGAAGGCACTTTGGCTCTGAAGATGTACGGGGTGAGTGAGGTGCGTGAGCGGCACCGCCACCGCTACGAGTTCAACAACGCGTATCGTGAGCAGTTGACCGCGAAAGGACTCGTCTTGAGCGGGCTCTCACCGGACGGCCGCCTGGTCGAAATCGTCGAATTGAAGAATCACCCTTGGTTCCTGGCCACGCAGTTTCATCCGGAATACTGTTCGCGACCGCACCACCCGCATCCCCTGTTCAGCGGGTTCATCGGAGCAGCGCTGCGCAACAAACTGGGACATTGACGGAGATGCTGAAGCCAGCCTTCAAGGTTTTCGACTTGCCTGTGGTTGTGTGGGAAGCGTGGGTTGAGCAGCTGCTCATGGAGATCAGATCCGTTTAAATCATGCCTACACTCGTCGACATCGGATCCTTCAAGGCAGGCGCGGGGCAACGTCCGTTTCTCATTGCCGGCCCCTGCGTGATCGAGAGCGAACAACTCGTGCTCGACACCGCCGGACGGATCGCTGAAATCGCCAGGTCGCTCGGCATCCCGTACGTCTTCAAGTCGTCGTTCGACAAAGCGAACCGCACGTCTATCAAGTCCTTCAGAGGGCCCGGCATCAAGGAGGGACTGGTCGTGCTTGCCAGGGTCAAGAAAGAAGTGGGTGTGCCGGTTCTGACCGACGTCCACACGGAACAGCAAGCCACCGAAGCCGGAACCGTCGTCGATGTGCTGCAAATTCCGGCGTTTCTCTGTCGACAGACGGATCTTCTCATGGCTGCGGCGAACACGGGCAAAGTGGTGAACGTCAAGAAAGGTCAGTTTTTGTCGCCAGCGGAGATGGGGAATGCCGTCAAGAAGGTCGAAGAGTGCGGGAACCGGAAGATCGTCTTGACCGAGCGCGGCTCGTCGTTCGGGTACAACAATCTCGTCGTCGACATGCGTGCGTTTCCCATTCTCCGTAGCTTCGGATACCCGGTCGTCTTCGATGCGACGCACAGTGTCCAGTTGCCCGGTGGGGGCGGGACCAAATCGAGCGGCCAACGGGAGTTTGTCGAGCCGCTCGCCTGTGCGGCAGCGGGCGCCGGGGTCGACGGGTTTTTCATGGAAGTGCATCCGAATCCAGACGAGGCTCTGTCAGACGGACCGAATATGGTGCCGCTTCACCAGTTGAAGTCTCTGCTCGAACGAGTGATGCGCATATGCGACGCAGCCAGACCAAAAGCGTGACCACCAGAAAATCCGCTCTCTCTCCGGCCTCCAACAAGCAAGGCGGGACGCTGGACGAAGGCAAACGTGTGCTGGCCATCGAGGCCAAGGCCGTCCATGCGCTGATCGGCCGGTTGGACGACCGGTTCGCGAAGGCCGTCGATCTCTTGTTCTGCTGCAAGGGTAAAACCGTGGTGTCCGGCATGGGAAAGTCCGGGTTGGTCGGACAAAAGATTGCCGCGACGATGGCCAGTACCGGCACGCCGGCGTTTTTTCTGCATCCGGCCGAGGGCATCCACGGCGATCTCGGCATGTTGGGGCGCCGCGACGTGTTGATCGCCATCTCCAACAGCGGCGAGACACAGGAGATCTTGCAGCTGCTGCCGGCCGTCGAGCGTATGGGGATTCCGGTCGTCGCGATGACCGGCCGCATGAATTCCACCTTGGCCAAGAATAGCGATGTGGCTCTGGATGTCTCCGTGTCGGAAGAGGCCTGCCCTATGGGACTGGCGCCGACGGCGAGCACGACGGCCACGATGGCCATGGGCGACGCGCTGGCCGTGGCGCTCTTGCAGAAACGGGGATTCAAGGAAGAGGACTTCGCGCAATTCCATCCGGGCGGAACGCTGGGACGTCGGCTCTTGGTGCGGGTCAAGGATCTGATGCATGCTGAAACTGAGGTGCCGCGCGTTGAGGAGTCCGCCAGCGGAACGGCCGCCATCCTGGAAATGTCGGCCAAGAAACTCGGCATGACGACCGTGGTCGATCGGGGAGGCAACCTGCTCGGGGTGATCACCGACGGCGACATCCGGCGTTCCCTTCAGCGAGGTGAAGATTTTCAGAAGATGTCAGCCGGCCAGTTGGCTTCACGGAGTCCCAAAACCATCGGCCCAGACGACCTGGCGGCCAAGGCGGTCGAAATCATGGAGCGCTATTCGATCACCACACTCGTGGTGTCTGGAAACGGTCGGACCATCGCGGGCGTGATCCATCTGCACGACCTGCTGAAGAGCGGGATCGTCTAAAGGACCTGAACGTCTCATGAATCGCGTCCTCGAAATGTGGCGCTCCGTCGGACAGGAATCGCTCAACCTCCCCAACTTCATCACACTCGTCCGCATCCTGCTGATTCCCGTGTTTGTCATGCTTTTCTTCACGCCGACGCCGGATCGCTCGCTCAGTGCCGCCGTCGTCTTCGTCGTGGCGGCGGTGACCGATTTGTTGGACGGGTATATCGCCCGTCGCACGGGTCAGGTGACCAGACTGGGCAAGCTGCTCGATCCGATCGCGGACAAGCTCCTGGTCTTGTCCGCGCTGATTCTGTTGGTCAATATCGATCGGGTCAGTGCATTGATCGCCATCCTGATCATCGCGCGTGAAGTGGCGGTGACCGGCATCCGCGCCATTGCGGCGGGTGAAGGGATGATCATCCCGGCGGAAACGACCGGCAAGTACAAGATGGCATTACAAGTAACGGCCATCACGCTGCTCATCCTCGAGGGAACCGGCCTTGCGGAGCTGGGGAACATGCATCTCGCGGGCAGTGTGACCCTGTATCTCTCGCTCGTCCTGGGATACGTCTCCGGCGGCCAGTACGTCTGGAGCTTTTGGAAGCAAGTCGTCGCCAAAGGCCTGTAATCGAGCTGGATCGATGCGCACCTCCCTCCACAACCCGTAGTCCATGTACGAAGAGCTCGTGGCCATTATCATGACGGCGGCCGGCTATCTGCTGGGTGCCGTGCCATTTGGCGTCGTGGTGTCCAACGCCCTCGGCCTTCAGGATCCCCGCACCGTCGGCAGCAAGAATGTCGGGTTTACCAACGTCTTGCGGGTATCGGGCGCCAAAGCGGGTATCCTCACGTTGCTGGGCGACATGGGCAAAGGGTGGCTGATGGGTTGGGCTGCGATGCAATGGCTGACGACCGAGTCTTATGCGATGATCGTTGCGCTCTCGCCGATTCTCGGGCACGTCTTCTCGCCGTTTCTCAATTTCAAGGGCGGGAAGGGTGTAGCCACGGCCTTGGGATCGGTTCTGGGGCTTTCGCCTTCAATCGGCACATTGTTGCTGCTGATCTGGTTGGGAGCGGTGGCCATCTGGCGCTACTCTTCCGGCGGCGCACTGGCCGCCTTCGGTCTCTTTCCCGTCGTCGCGATCGTGAACGAGCAGCGTCAGGAGTTTCTCTGTTTTGCCATTCTCGTCAGTGCGCTGATTTGGATCAAACACAAGGACAACATCGTCCGGCTCTGGAAGGGGACGGAGAGCAAGATCGGTCAACGGCGCGAGCCAGAGCCGACCGCTTAATTGACTCTGTTTTGCCCCCTCCATATAATGCGCCGGACGAGAGGTTTCGGCTGGTTTGACCTGCATTTATGCGCTCCTTGTCCAAGGAACACCTCACGAAAAGATGGCGTGAACTGCGAACGGGGTGGCAGCATGCCTTTGCCACTCAGATTGCCTATCAGCCGCTGACCCAGGAGGACGTCCAATTGCTGGAGCGTATCGCCCACGCCGTTGTCCAGCGCGGCATGGCGGCGCCCGCCACGGTGTTCCTGGAGTCGATGGGCCCCATGAATTTTCTGGGCAGCCAGGCGCTCCATTTCCTGACGCCTATCATCGACTGTGCCTTTCAAGCGAAAGACATCGAGCAGGTGGCGCGGTTGCTCGAACGGCGTGATTCCATCGGCACACTCATTGCGGTCATTGAGGCGAAGTCCGCTCAATGACGTCGGCCGCGTCTACGCCACCCACCATCGACCGTCCGCTCAACGTCATCGTCGCCACCGACTGCGGCAGCACGACGACGAAAGCCATTCTGATCGAGAAAGTCGGCGGGGAGTATCGTCAAACGTATCGTGGCGAGGCGCCGACGACCGTCGAAGCCCCCTTCGAAGACGTGACCAGGGGCGTGTTGAATGCAATTGCGGAGATCGAAGAACTGTCGGGCCGCAAGATCCTCGACGGCGATACGATCCTCACGCCCTGCCGTGATGTGAAGACCGGTGTCGACATCTACATCTCGACGAGCAGTGCCGGCGGCGGGTTGCAGATGATGGTCACGGGTGTCGTGCAAAACATGACCGGCGAGAGTGCGCAACGCGCCGCCCTCGGAGCCGGCGCCATCGTCATCGACACGTTGGCTTCCAACGACGGCCGTCTGCCGCACGAGAAGATCGAGCGTATCCGCTCGATGCGGCCGGACATGATTCTGATGTCTGGCGGCACGGACGGGGGGGCGGTTACGCACGTGGTCGAGATGGCCGAGTACGTCGCGGCGGCGGAACCACGGCCCCGGTTCGGCGCCACGTACAAGCTGCCGTTGATCTACGCGGGGAACAAGGATGCACAGCCGCAAGTGAAGAAGATCCTGGGCGAGAAAGCGGCCCTGGAAGTGACGGAGAACATCAGGCCGGTTCTGGAGCGAGAAAATCTGGCTCCGGCCCGCAACAAGATCCACGACTTGTTTCTCGAGCATGTCATGCAGCAGGCGCCGGGCTACAAGAAGTTGATCGACATGGCCGGCGCTCCAATCATGCCGACGCCGGCCGCCGTCGGCTTGATCATGGAGACGATCGCCAAACGGGATCATCTCAATCTGATCGGTGTGGACATCGGCGGCGCCACGACGGATGTCTTCTCGGTATTCGAAGGAGCGTTCAACCGCACCGTCAGTGCGAACCTCGGCATGTCTTACAGCATCTCCAACGTCTTGGCCGAGGCCGGCTTGGCCAACATCATGCGCTGGGTGCCCTTTACCATCGACGAGCAGACTCTGCGCAACCGTATCAAGAACAAGATGATCCGCCCGACCACGATTCCCCAAACTCTCGACGAGTTGCAGATCGAGCATGCGATCAGCCGGGAGGCCTTGCGGCTGGCATTGATCCATCACAAGTCGCTGGCAACCGGGCTGAAAGGCGTGCAGCAGGAGCGGACGATCTCAGACGTGTTCGAACAGCAACAGTCGGGTAAGACGCTGATCGACATGCTGAAGCTGGATTTGATCGTGGGGAGCGGCGGCATTCTGTCGCATGCACCCAGGAGGATCCAGTCGATGCTCATGATGGTGGATGCCTATGAGCCGTTGGGTTTCACCAGGTTGTCGGTCGACAGCATCTTCATGATGCCACACCTGGGGGTGCTCTCCACGATCAACGAAAAGGCGGCCACCGACGTGTTCGTGCGCGACTGCATGATCTATCTCGGCACCTGCGTGGCTCCAATTGGCCAGGGGAAAAGCGGTGAGCTCTGTGCCGATTACGAGATCCTGTTTCCTGACGGCCGGCACGTACGAGAACAGCTTCGATTCGGAGAGTTGAAACTGCATCCGCTTCCCCCTGGCCAGCAGGCGAAGATGACCGTCCAGCCGGCCAGGCAGGTGAACCTCGGTGCCGGTCCCGCTGTGCCGGTCACGCGTGAGGTGCAAGGCGGAGTCGTAGGACTGATGCTCGACGGCCGTGGTCGTCCGCTGCAGTTGCCGTCCGATCAGGCTGCGCGGGTGGCGGCGCTCACCAAGTGGTATGACGCCGTTGGATTGTATCCGACATGAAAGCTCTCAGCAGACAGCCTTCAGCTCGTAGCTTTCGGAGTGACGGCGACCACTAATGACTAGAAGAGAAAGAGCTGAAAGCTGATGGCTGACAGCTGATCCAACATGGCTCATTCCTATACACCTGGCTTGACCGTGGCCGAACGCACGGTCGTCCGTCGTCGGCGGCTGTTGCCCTTGCCGGGAAACATCTTGGTGCAGACCGGCAACAAGGTCCGCTCCGATCAATCGGTGGCGCGGGCCGAATTACCCGGAAAAGTCTATCCGGTCAACCTGGCCAATCAATTGAGTATCGCGCCGGACGAGATCAAGGAATACCTCGTGAAGAAGGAGGGGGATCTGGTCCAAAAAGGTGAGGTCTTGGCCGAGAACAAGCCGTTGATCAAATGGTTCAAGACGGAGATCAGATCGCCGATCACCGGCACGATTGAGTCCTTGTCCACGGTGACCGGGCAGGTGTTGCTACGCGAGCCGCCGCGCATTCTGGACCTCTCGGCCTATATCGATGGAACGATCGCCGAAGTCGTGCCGCGACAAGGAGTGGTCGTCGAAGCCTCGTGCAGCCTCGTGCAAGGCATCTTCGGCATCGGTGGTGAAGTCTGGGGCGAGATCGTGATGGCCGTACGGTCGCCGGAGGAGGCGTTGAGCCCGGTCCATCTCAACGCAGGGATGAAAGGCAAGATCGTCGTCGGAGGCTCGTTCCTGTCAGCCGAAACCATGGCTCGCGCCAAAGACGTCGGTGTGGCCGGTCTCGTGGCCGGCGGTATTCATGACAAAGATCTGCGGGCGCTGCTGGGTTACGATCTTGGAGTAGCGATCACCGGAACGGAGCAGGTCGGCTTCACGCTGATTCTGACGGAGGGATTTGGGACCATTCCCATGGCCTCGAAAACCTTCAAGTTGCTGTCGGCCCACGCCGGCCAGAAGGCTTCGATCTCCGGAGCCACGCAGATCAGGGCCGGTGTCATCAGGCCTGAAATCATTATCGCGCACGCGGGGCCTGCTGGAGGCTCGGGCGGACCGTCACAGCGCGAAGGCATCCGGCTCGGTGATCCGGTCCGGATTATCCGTGATCCTCTGTTCGGCCGGATCGGCGAAGTCTCGGCGTTACCGTCCGATCTCACCACGATTCCCACCGAGAGCGAGGTGCGCGTGTTGGAAGTGACGTTCCCGGATGGAACAAAAGCGGTGATTCCGAGGACCAACATCGAAGTCATCGAGGGAGCCTAGCGGACGTGAGGCGTGAAGCGTCAGGCAGGAAGCGCGAACGCGGACATCTATTGTCCGGGGGGGTCTTACTGGTAGCCGTCTGGTTGTGCTGTCCAGGTTCGTCTGTGTCTGCACAGTCGACTCTGGTGCCCCCCGCCGATGTGCAAGTCGGCGATACGCCGAACGACGGTGGCGAAAGCCTGACGGTGATCTGGGCGCCGAGCAGTTCCGACCACTCAGACGCGCGGTATCAAGTCCTGCTCGCGGAGGGCGCTCTGTCGGATGTGGCAGCGCTCAAGCCGGTCGCGGAGTTTCCCGCCAACACCCATCTCGTCAAGGACGCGAAGGCCGCCTGGTGGACGAGAAACGCGGACAAGACCTGGCATCAGTATGAAATTCGGAGCGGAAAAGGCGTCGAGTTGAAAAACGGCACGACCTACACCGTGGCCGTGGCGACGGTGCGGGGTGAGGAGCGGGCCCTCGGTACACTTTTGCAGGCGGTTCCACAACCCAACTGGTTCAACTGGAATCAGCTCAACAACCTGCTACTCGCACTCGGGTTCGGCATGCTGGTCTTCTATACGATAAGTCACGCAAAGCGGAATGAAATCTTTCTACGACGGATTCCAGGTCTGGATGCGGTGGACGAAGCGATCGGTCGTTCGACTGAGTTGGGGAAGCCGATTCTGTACCTGACCGGCGCTCACGACATGAGCGACCCTTCGACGATCGCCGCTGCCGTCATCCTCGGACGGGTGGCCAAACGCACCGCGGCCTATGAGACCGAACTGATGGTGCCGCATCGGGACCCCATCACGATGGCGGTCTGTCAAGAAATCACCAAACAAGCATATTTGGAAGCGGGTAAGCCCGATCTCTTCAAGGAAGACGCGAACTTTTTTATTACGTCTGATCAGTTCAGCTATACGGCTGCCGTCGACGGGATCATGCTGAGGAAGAAGCCGGCGGCCAACTTCTTCATGGGATCGTACTTCGCCGAGTCGCTCCTGCTCACCGAAACGGGGGCCAGCACCGGGGCCATCCAAATCGCCGGAACGGACTCGGACCACCAGCTCCCGTTCTTCGTGACGACCTGTGACTACACGCTGATCGGGGAGGAATTGTACGCGGCCAGCGCGTACCTGTCGAAGGAGCCGATACAGCTCGGCACGCTGCGCGGGCAGGACATCGGGAAGGCCGTCATCTTGAGCGTGATCATGGCCGGCACCCTGCTCGCGACGATCGGGGTCGTCACGGGCGCTCAATGGCCGCAACTGTTCTTGGATCTGTTCAAGGACTTGAAATGATCTTCCTGCGCCGCCAACTGCCGCTGCTGATCACCATGATCACAGGTTTGTTGTTTGCCGGGCAATACTACGTCCCGCACCCGGCTTCCGAGCAATTGCTCACGTCTGCAACGAAGTGGCTGCAGATTATCGGCGGCTTCGCATTGGTGCTGGGGGTGACGAGTCTGTTTCATCAACATGCCGCGAAGATCAGGCGAAAGGAAGCCGGGTGGGGCTACAGCCTCGTGCTGTATGCGGGCATGCTCGGCACGATTGCGGTCGGCCTCTGGGCCAACGGCAAGGAAAGCGTCGATGGGGCCACGACCGCCTTCGGGTGGATCTACAACTTCATGATGGTGCCGCTGCAGGGGACGATGTTCGCCATTCTGGCCTTCTTTATCGCCTCGGCCGCCTATCGGTCGTTTCGCGCCCGCAGTCGGGAAGCCGCGGTTCTGCTGATTGCCGCCGTGATCGTCATGATGGGCCGGGTGCCCTTGGGGGAATACCTCATCCCCGTCAGTGGCGACGTCTCCTCCTGGATCCTGAACGTGCTCAACGCCTCCGTGCGTCGGGCCATCCTCATCGGCGTGAGCCTCGGGGCCGTTGCCCTCTCGTTCAAGATCATCTTCGGTGTCGAACGGTCGTATCTGGGCGGGGGGAAAGAATAGTGGTAGCTGTCAGCATACAGCCATCAGCTCTCAGCCTATGACCGATTCCGTCAAGCTGACTGCTGACAACTGAAAGCTGTGCGCTGAAGAATGGATGTAGGCAATGCGTTTTTCCGAAAAAATGCTCAAGATCGACCGCCGGGTCATTTTTCTCGTGATCGGTCTCTGTACACTGTTGCCCTTGCTCTATCCGGTCGGCTTGCCGATCAAGATTTCGCCGGAGGTCAAGAGCGTCTATGACTATATGGAGTCGCTGCCGGAGCGGTCGGTGTTCCTGCTTTCCATCGATTTCGATCCGGCGTCGAAGCCGGAGTTGCATCCTCAGGCGATTGCGTTGCTGCGCCACGCCTTCCGAAAAAACCTCCGCGTTGTGGCGATGACGCTGTGGGTGTCGGGAACCGGCATGGCGGACCAGTTGCTGACGCAGGTCGCCAAAGAGGCGGGGAAGGAAAACGGCAAGGACTACGTGTTCCTCGGATGGAGTCCCGGCGGCACGGCCGTGATCATCAACATGGGACAGGATCTCTATCAGGCCTTTCCGAGCGACTATGGCGGCAAGTCGACGAAAGGGCTTGCAGTGCTCGAGGGTGTCCACAGTCTCAAGGACGTCAACTATGCGATCAGCCTGGGCGCCGGCAATCCCGGGGTCGAGGCCTGGTATGTCTTCGGCAAGGACAAGTACAAATTCGAATTGGGAGGCGGCTGCACCGGCGTGATCGCGCCGGGGCTGTATCCGTTGCTGCGGAGCGGCCAGATCAACGGCTTGATTGGGGGGTTGCGGGGTGCGGCCGAATACGAAAGCTTGATCGGCCAAAAGGGGCGTGCGGTCGCCGGCATGGATGCCCAGTCAGCCACGCATATGGCCATCATCCTGTTGGTTGCGATCTGCAATCTATTCTATTTCTCGTTGAGGCGGCAGGCCAAGCAACAGGGCCACGTCGGGTCATAGGAGCGGACGGCGGATGGATGCAACGATCTTTGGGGCGTGGGTTGCGACGGGGTTGACGCTCTTCATCTTCACGTTCCTCTACAAGGACAACCCGTTATTCAAATTGGCCGAGCACCTGTACGTCGGGGTATCGGTCGGCTACACGATTGTCAAGGCCTACGACACAGTCATCGTCCACCTGATCTGGAAGCCGATCCATGACGACGGGGACTGGGCGCTGCTGATCCCTGTCGCAATCGGATTACTCATGCTCACCCGTTATGTGCCGAAGGTCGCCTGGATGTCCCGTTATGCCTTTGCCTTTATCGTGGGGGTCGGGTCCGGTCTCGCGATACCGCGGACGATCTCGTCGTTTATTCTCAAACAGATCGAAGACACGGTTCGGCCGTTGCTCTCGCTGGCCGGCGGCGATGGCGCCACGTTTTCGATGAGCCTGCTCAACCCCGCGAGCAACCTCAACGCGATCATCATCCTCATCGGGGTCAGCTCCGTGCTGTTCTACTTCTTCTTCTCGATCGAGCACAGCGGTGCCGGACGGGTCGTGGCCAGGACCGGCGTCGTGTTTCTCATGATCTCCTTCGGCGCGGCCTTCGGCTACACGGTCATGGCCCGCATGTCACTCTTGATCGGCCGATTGACGGATCTGATCGAATTCTCCGACCGAGCCTACGGCCGCCCCACTCCCTGGCTGCTCCTACTCACGATCGTCGTGCTGCTGTTCCTAAGCCGGCGAACGACCAACGAACCTCCGCAAGAGGGGTAAGGGGCCGGCTTCAGGGTTGCAGCCGATTCGAGGCGTCCTTTACAATGCTCCGATTATGACGACCCGCACCGCCAACGATCCCAAACAGTACCCCGTCCTCCGCAATCTTCAATTTTCTCCCATCAAAGAAGGGGAGGAACAGTACGTCGTCCTCTGGGATCCGACGGGGCTCAGCAAGGAAAGGTTGGTGTTGCCGCTCAACTACTTTTTCATCGTCCAACATTTTGACGGAGAACACTCACTCACCGAGATCGGGGCGTTGTACTTGAAGCGCTTTGGGGAATTCCTGTTGCCGGCCAAGGTCGAGCAGCTGGTGGCGGATCTCGATACGAAACTGTTTCTCGAGGGCGACAAAGCGGAAGCGGCCAAGTCGGTGGCGCGGAACGCCTATCGGCGGGCGCCTCATCGGCCTGCGGCCTACGCCGGCAAGAGTTACGAAGCCGACGGGGCCAAGCTCAAGAAACAGATCGACGGGTTCTTCACGTCCAAGGAAGGGCCGGACTTCAAACCATCCGAGAACAAGGGCAAACTGATCAAAGGACTCGTCGCGCCGACCTACGATTTGAAACAGGCGGGGCCCATCTACGCGTGGGCCTATAAGGAACTGCAGGAAGCGCAGCAGCCGGAGGTCTTCGTGATCATCGGCACGGCCAATGCGGGTCTCGAAAGTCTCTTTGCAGTGACCGACAAGGATTTTGAAACACCGCTAGGCTTGGTGCAGACCGAACCGTCGATCCTTGATCGGCTCAAGGCGAGCGTGCCGGAGTATTTCGCAGAAGACATTGCACACGTGCAGGAACATGCCGTCGAATTTCAACTGCCGTTTGTGCAGACGAACACCGGCGCCACGAAGCCCGGCACCATCGTCCCGATTCTGTCCTCGTTCTCCGCCATGAGTATGGCCGATCCGGCGGTGCGTGGCTCAGTCGATCGGTTTCTGGCGGCCCTGAAGGAAGCGATGGCCGCGTCGGGAAAGGTGTGCTGCATCATTGCCGCCGGCGAGCTGGCGCATCTGGGCATGCGCTACGGGGACAGCGCCCCGCCGACCGACTTTTCGTTCCACCGATCCATGCAGTACGACCTCGAAATGCTGAAGTTCGCCGAAGACCTCAAGCCCGAGGAGTTCGCCGGCTACATTCAGAAAGAGAAAGACCAGCGCCGCATTTCCGGATTCTCACCCATCTACAGCCTGCTCCGGCTGATTGAAGCCGAGAAGGGCCAGGTCCTCCGCTACGATCGTGGGATCACCGATCAGTACAACTCGACCGTGACCTACGCCGCGATGGCCTTTTTCTAGCGATCTTGGCCCTTGCTATGGTCGGGCTGTTCAAAGCGCTCGGTGGTGGGCGGGACGGAGCAGGGAAGAGGAAGCCAGCGTGATCACTCGCCGATCATGCCGGCTGTTCCGCTACCGGATCCTCCAGTTTCACGATGATCGTATTGGTGCCAGCCGCAGTGTCGAGGTGACTGAACAACTTGAGAATGGTCAGCCCCAAATCGCGTTCCAACCGCTCCTTGAGCAAGGCGGCGCCGGAAGCAAACAGCGCCGTGTGCACCTGCTGCAGGAGCGACCGGCCCTCCGCGGTCTCCGCCAGGCGGTCTTCGGCCGGAACGGAAGTCGTCCGCGAGAGCGTGACCTCGATCAGATCCTCAACTAGCCTGACCCGCGCACGTGTGTAGTGCGACTTCATGAACTCGGTTTGAAAGTTCAAGACGGCCAGCATGGCGGCATATTCAATCTCAGCCCGGTTCAGACCAGCGCCGATCATGGTGAGTCCTTTCGGCCTACGATTGAATCTTGAGGCCTGTCGTTGGATCTTCCAGCTTCGTCGAGAATCGGTCGAGGATGAAGTTCTCTTGCTGGCGTGAGAGCGTGGATGGTACAGCGTCCGGCGGGACACACGAGGCTTCCCGGGCCGATTGCCGTTCCACGTGTTCTCGTAATGACGTTGTCCCGTCGAGGTCTTCTGCGGCCGATCCCTTCATCGGTTACCTCCGTCACACGTTGTCCGTGAACCGCTACAGGACCCTCTGTAGCCCGGTATACGCCCAGGCGGGGCGCACACCGGGCGGGCGTGCCTCTAATAGGCCTTGCTGAAACCGGCCTCTCCGTCATAGTTCCACAGCTTTTGTGCCGCGGACCATTCCCACTTCTTGCCCAACTGGACCAGGAAATCGCCGACTTCGTGGTCTTTCACGCTCCTAGTCGCCGTAAAGCGGCAACGATACCAGTTCACCATCAAGAGATCGGGGCTTACGAAACCCGGCCAGACTTTGGTGCCGCGGTTGGAAATGAATTCGCACTTGAACGGTCCGAACTCGTTGTCGGTGAACTTCGGAATGCCCTTGTCCGTGATGATGTAGAGGTCTACCCCGACCAAGTCGATCTTCTTTTTCTTTTTCGTCGCAATCGCTTCTTCGGTAAACGTCGGCATGAGTCCTCCTTACTTCAGCGCGGCGTGCATCTTGTCGATGATCGCCTGTGCGTATTCGTCGGTCTTCGCGGTGCCTCCAACGTCGTAGGTGACCCGCTTGCCCTCGTCCAACACTTGATACATGGCCTTTTCGATGCGATCCGCCGCCGACTTCTCGTTGAGCCAGCGGAGCATCATGACGCCGGAGATCAACACCGCCGACGGATTCACCTTCTTTTGGCCTGCGTATTTCGGCGCGGACCCGTGCACCGCTTCGAAGATCGCGCAGTTGTCGCCGACGTTGGCGCCTGGTGCGAAGCCCAAGCCGCCCATGAGGCCGGCGCAGAGGTCGGTGAGGATGTCGCCGTAGAGGTTCGGGAGCACCAGGCAGTCGAATTGCCCCGGGTTGCGGACGAGCTGCATGGAGCAGTTGTCCACGATGATGTCGCCGGTTTCGATGTCCGGGTACTTCTTGGCGGCTGCCCTGAAGGCCTCCAGGAACAAGCCGTCCGTCATCTTCATGATGTTGGCCTTGTGGACGCAGAAGACTTTCTTGCGGCCGTTCTCTCTGGCCCACTTCAATGCGAAATCGGCGATGCGGTAGGACCCCGGCCAGGTAATGACCTTCAAACATTGCGCGACTTCATCCGACACCATGTGCTCGATGGCGGCGTAGGAGTCTTCGGTGTTCTCGCGAAAGTTGATGATGTCGAGTTTGTCCCACGGACGTTTCAGGGCAGGGATCAGTCGCACCGGCCGCACGTTGGCGTAGAGATCGAACACCTTGCGGAGGGTGACGTTGGCGCTCTTGTGACCGGTGCCGATCGGGGTCGTCGTTGGGCCCTTCAAGGCGACCTTGTTCTTGGCGATGCTCTGAATGGTCTTGTCCGGCAGCAACGTTCCGTGTTTTTCGAGACAGTCGAGGCCGATGTCCTCGTACTCCCACTTGATGTCGACGCCGCTGGCGTCGAGCACCATGCGCACCGCCTCGCAAATTTCCGGGCCGGTGCCTTCTCCCGGAATCATCGTGACCGTATGCTTCGCCATCCTGAACCTCCCTTAAAGCAGCAAGGGTGATCGGACCATCCGTTCCCCCGTCTGACGCCGATCAGTGCAAACGGGATTCCAGAGCAGAAAGCCCGAAGGGCGTCCGCGAACTCAGGAAAAACCGCGGGACATGAGAGCGGTTGTCACGAAACCACCAACGGTGTGGTGCGTCACCACACGGCGTGCACGAAGCGCTGTGCGTGGATGCTCGGTTAGAGGGGCGAAGGGAGCGTGTGAGCCGTTCTGGCCAAGCCGGCCAGTTGCAACGACCCGGTGACGATAACGGCGCCTCGAGAACCTGCAGCTTGACAGGCCCGGGATAAGGCGAGTTCCGGATCGTCGACGATTTCGGCCGCTACGTGAGTATGGCCTCGCCAATGATCGGCCAGCAGACTCGGTTCGACAGCCATATCCTTCGGGCAGCGTGTAAAAATGATGCGGTCCAAGGGGGTCAACGCCAAATGCCGGAGGATGGTGAGGTAGTCCTTGTCTGCGCCGATCGACACGACGAGCACCTGCCGCCGTCCTTCGAAGGTATGGCGCAAGAGCGCAGCCAGGTGGGCGATGGCCGGTCCATTGTGAGCTCCATTGAGCAGCAGCATCGGGGAGCCCGGGAACACTTCGCAGGACGCGCCGAGATCAACCTTTCCAAGGGTCTGGGCCGCCTGACCGTCAGTCAATTCAGGCATGAGCCCGCGGCGTCGAAGCACGTGATAGGCGGCCAGCGCATGCGCGGCGTTGGTCGCCATGAACGGGGCCGGCGAATTGACTGTGAGGTGCTCCCAGCGGTCGGTCCCGACGTGAATGGAGCAGGTGGTCGAGTATCCGTGCCTGGCTAAATTGCGTACACCGTAGTCCCGATCGACGAGGAGCATCGGAGCCTGCAATTCGTCCGCACGGGACTGGACGACGGCCCGGGCCTCCAAGGGCATGGTGCCGCAGACCACCGGCGTCATGGGCTTGATAATGCCGGACTTGGCTAGGGCGATGTGTTCCAGCGTATCTCCCAGAAGGTCCATGTGATCGTAGTCGACGTTGGTGATGACCGATAGGTCCGGGGCGATGATGTTGGTCGCGTCTTTGGTCCCGCCGATTCCCACCTCAATCACCGCATAGTCTACTTTGGCGGCGGCGAAGGCAAAAAACGCGGCGACGGTCAAAAATTCAAAGGGACTCAAACGATCCTTCTCCAGTCCCTGCACGTCCAGATATGCCTTCACATGACTACAGGCGTCCACCAGCGCCTCTTCGCTGATCGGCCGCCCGTCGATCGAGATGCGCTCACGGAAGTGGCTCACGTGTGGGCTGGTATAAAGTCCGACGTGCAGGCCGCCGGTCTGCACCAGCGCGGCGATCATGCGGCTGACGGTCGTCTTTCCGTTGGTTCCCGTGACGTGAATGGATCGATATCGTCGATCCGGTCGCCCCAAAGCATGCAGGCAATCGGCCACGACTTGGAAATTGACCGTGCCGTCAGACGGTTGGCCTCGATGTGTACACCCGAGCTCCAATTCCCGGAGAAACGACGTGACTTCGGAGAAGGATGAAAACGGAACCGCCCAGTAGGGAGGATATTTGTCGTGGAGATCCGGCATGCGCCCTCCCAATTCCTGCTCCTGGTTTCAGGCTCGTACCGCAGCCAAGACGTCTGGTTGTTCCTGTGACTGATGGTCGATTTCATGCCAACTGAGACGCGGGACGTATCGGTAGAATCGCCGCTCGTCCGGTTCCAGCGCCACCAGCCGCAGCCAGCGGTTGTCGAACAACTGCTGGAGCAGCGGCTGTCGGGCGATGACGGCTTCGATCATCTGCCGAGGCGCTTCGATCACGGCCGTCAATCGCAGCGGCTCATGGTAGGGAGATCCGTCACCGAACAAGGACTGGACCGGAAGCCCCATCCGCAGATCACTCCTGTTCCCCGTCATCACGCCGATACGGCCCGTTACGTTGTGGTAGACCTTGCTGCCGCTGCCATACACCTCCGGTGCCACGGTGGAAAAGTAGTATTCGCTGTTGATCCACTGCGCGACGATCAAGGGGGCGGTCATGATGACTTCCAGCAACCTGCCGTCCGCGTCGATGCGATGATCGTAGGAATGGAGGAAGGAACGGCCTTCGAGGTCCGTGTCTCTCGTGAGGCGCCGGCTGCCGATGATGAAGAAACTGTTCTTGGCCAACCCCCATTCCGGGCGGACCTGCGCCCAATCCTGGCTGCGCTGCTCGACCGCCACTCGAGTGTCCTGCGGCTCCCGTTGATCCGTGACGAATTCGAGACGTCGATAACGTTCGGCGGTGCTGCCGGCGGCGGTCACGCTCAAGTCTTCGAGGACGTGCGCCAGTTCCTTTCGATGGGTCGGAGGTACATCCTCGAGATCGGCCACCGATATCCGGTCAGTCGTCGTGTCGTGCAACGCCGGGACGAAATGTGTGTCTGCCGGGATGTCGATGCCGTGTTTGGCCAGCACGGCCCGCACCTGCGGCCGGTTGGCGATTGTGGCAAAGGCCCTGGCATTGGGCAGTCCGCTGCTGCCGCCGCAGGCGCCGCAATCCAACGCCGATTCGTACGGGTTGTTCAGTGATGTGCTGCTATGCCCGCAGAGGAAGACGAGGCGGGCGAAGTTCGACGTGAACCCCATCAGCCGCAGGGCGGTTTCGACGTAATAGGCCTGTTCGTTCGGCGTGAAACCGGTGCGCGTAATGCGGTCGATCCGCGCCGACATCTCCCGCGGTGTGAGGCGGCAGTCCCGGCGGAGTGCGTCGAGAAGATCTTGTTCGTGCGATTTCGTGACCACGAGGAGGTGCCCTAGCTCTCCGGGAACGACCGAAGGGGCCGCGTCACTCAGAGCCTGACGCCGGATCGCCTCGAGCCGCTCCGGCGTCAAGAGAGCGCCGTCGACCTGGTGACGTGCGCGCAGCCAATGGAGGATGCGCCGGCGCTGATCAACCGCCACCATTTCGTCGGCCTCGGCGGAGGTGAGCTTGTCGACGGTCAAGGTTGTGGCGACGTCAGGCACGAAGAGGTTGGAGAGCCACCTTGTCAGGCGATCGTACAGGCGTGGGAACAGGCTCTTGCCGAGAAGCGGCAGGCTGAAGAACCACCCGACGGCCTCGACCATTACATAGGGAGTGATCACGTTGTGTTTCAGGTCATGGAGCAGCTCTTGCGCGGTCTTAGCCGCTTGCTGGGTGGCTTTCCGCCGCTGGGCGGATCGGCCGTCGTAGGCTCGGGGGACTTCACGGAGCAGGTGTTTGGGTTTCAAGAGGACCGGGCAGAGCTCCGCTTCATGCGGTTCATCCAGCGAGCGAAACGAGATGGGAAGCCCGAAGAAGCCGGCAAAACCGAAGGTGTCGTACCCGCCGCGTTGCTCGAGGTGTCGCCGGAAGACTTCCGAGCGAACGTCGATGCAGAACGCGAATTGTGCGAGCGGTCGGGCGGACGTGCGCAGTTCCTGGTGGCGGTCCTCAAGGGTTGTGCGAGTGAGCGAACGGACGAGCGTCAACTCCCGCGTGAGTTCGTGGGCCTCGAGCCATTTGAGCTGATGCAGGGCCGTTGGAAACGCTCTCATCCAGTTGAGGATCATAACCACGTCGCTGGGCGGGCTCTCGAGCACTAGCCCTCGATCGATGCCGCAGGTGTCTGCCAGTCGGAGAAGGGCCTGGACCTGTGTGACCATGGTTTGCCGTCGAATGTCAGCGCGGGCCGTTTGGTACCAGTGCGTCCCCGTGGCCTCCCACGCCTCGGCGCCGGCCCGTTTCCCCCAACGCTCGAGGCTGTCGGCTTGGACCCTGGCGGGTTTCGGCAGGCGCCCGGCGACCAAAGCCCGATGGTACCAGAGGGCATGGGGATACAAGCGCGAGTAGGCCTGGATGGCTTCCACGTGGCCATCGATCGCCAAGACCTTCCGGCAGGCGGTTGCGACCAGTTCCCGTTCGTAGAAGAGGCGGACGGCAAGGTACTTGACCAGATCGATCCGATAGCTGTCCTGCCACGGATATGACGCTTGCTGTTCCCGCCACTTGATGAAGCCGGCCCAGCCCGGCAGAGCCGCGACGTGCAACGCCAAGTAGTCTTGACGGGCTTCGACCGGAACCTTCAGCGCGTCGAGTGATTCCAGCAGGACGTCCTCGGGGCGGTCCGAGAGGGAAGTGATCTTCCGGGAGGCTTCAGGGATTCCCATCAGTCGGAGGGACCAGTCATGCTGGGCCAAGCTTCTCCACGAACGGAAAAAGGTACGATCCCGATGGGGCATTTCCCATGTGGACTCTCCTTCGTCGCAAAATGCGGCCAACCACTTGGTTAGGTCACGATTGATCCGGTCGGTCAAATCGGTGCCGATGGTTCGGTCGCACCAGGCCGAAGCAGTTTCCCGGTACGGCCATTCGTCGGACGCGTCGCGCAACAGATCTTCGCAATCCTCCCACAACGAGGCCGGCAGAGCCGCTTCAGCCCACACGAGGAAGCGAGCCACGTCGCTGTCGGGTGGGTCCGCGTAGCCGGCGGGGCCTTCTTCCCCATCGCGCGGCACCTGGATGGCGGCCGTCATAGCGGCTCGCAGGATCTGGAGATGCGAAAGCCGGCGGTCTCCGAATTGGACGTGTTTGTCCGTCGCGAGCGGCTTGAGTGCTTCATCGAGGGCCGAGATCGCGATCCGGCCTTCGCGCCATTCGTGCCGATACCACTCGAGCGACAGGAAGCCGCGTCCGCCGAACAGCTCTTGTCCTCGACGCACCGCTTCCCCGAACGGGAGGTGTTCGAATCCTTGGAGAGGATTGCGGGAGATGAATGCCCGCATCGGCCACAGCCTGGCAACGGTCTCGCCGGCCACATTGACGTGTGACCGCAACTCCATCCGTTGGGCTTCGGTATACCGGTTGTTCATCGTCGCACCTCATTAGAGTTCTATGCAGTCTTGAGCAAGAAAGGGGCCTGACGGTGAGCGCCCCAAATCCAGTGAGAATGAAGCAGGGGCGATATGCTTACGTGAAGGGCACCGAGCGCTCGTGCGAAGGCACACAGACGAGTGCGAGACCGCACGTGAGCAAGAGGGGTAAGCGGAAGGGATCAATAGTCCGGACGACCGCCGTGCGGATACGTGCGCTTGCACTTGATGACGAGTGTTTGTTTGCCGCGGCCTTCCACGCATTCGTCCAACGATGGCGAGAAGTCGATTGTTCCCGACTGGGTCACGGTAAATGGGAAGTCAAAGGTAAAACTGACGAACTTGTATTGGCCAGGCTGCAAGACAAGATTTCTGGGCTCAGTGGTCCGATAGGCGTCGGAGCTCTCAGGGTCGGAGGTCCAGATTGACGGCGTCACCCCCGGCACCTGCCACCAGCTCTGCGACACCAGCGCCGTAGGATCGATGGTGATCGGATAGGTCGGGTCGGTCGGGCTGGACGCGTCGACTCGAAGCTCGAGCAGGGCGATACTCGTCGCGGCGGCCACCAAGAGGGCGACCGATGCTCGCAGTCCCGACACAACAGACGTGCGGGCGAACCAACGTTTCATGGCTGCAGCTCCTTCCTCCTCGCAACAGGGGAGGCCGGCTCGTGAAGGAAGATTTCGTCGACTGGACGGCTGTCCCATTCCGTGTGGGTCTGTAGGCCCAATGTCTGCATCACGGTAGCGCCCGTGTCGATGAGGGAGACCGGCTTGCGGATCAGATGGCCTGGTTTGATACCGGATCCCGATGCGATCCAAGGAACACCTGAGACATCAGTCGGTCCAGCACCGTTCAGAGAGGTGACGAAGATCGCCGCTTCAGAGAGCAGGCCATGTTGACGGTATAGGTCCACTATCGCCTCAATCGTGCCGTCGACGGATCGCAATTCGCGCCGATACTCCTTGGACTCCCATCCGTGCGCGTCTCCAGCGCGGCTCCCTTGAGGCAAGTGCACGACAAGCAGATCCGGCAACGCAAGGATCGCGTGCCCGAAACCATGGCCGCTGACGGCCTTCGCCAGATACTGTTTGATGTAGGACACCATCCGTTGAGGCGTACATTCCGGTCTGAGTGGACCGCAGAGCTGAAAGTCCGTGTACGGCTCTGGTTTGGCCAGTTGGTACAGCGCTTCGTTCATAAAAAATACCGCGCTGTCGCGTCCACCGCTCAAGTCCAGATAATCGAAGACCGTCGGAGGCCGCGGATACCCTCGACTGAACTCGAAACGGTTCCAGGTAATGCCGTGTTTGTCGACGGGTAACCCTGTGAGCAACGAGGCCATCGCCGGCAGGGGCAGAGGGGAGACCGTCTCAGCCGACCAGGTGACGGAACCTTGTTTGGCGAGACGGGTGAGGGTTGGCATCGGTCCGGCCGTCAACGCGTGCTGGTTCAGCCCTTCCAGCACAAACAAGATGACGCGGCCTGCCTGACCTGTCACGGGTTGGGTGTGGGCCGGCGCGGGGGCCGCCTCGGCCGGAAGGTCGCTCAGGAGGGTAAGGACAAGCAGACTGCAGAGAGAGATGAACTGCATGAGGCCTCCTTCGGTATGGACGTTGCGGTCTCTTGCAAACCAAAGACCCGTGCGGCGTGGCCGAGCGTGGCGATGAAGGCTAGGTGAGAAACGCCTCTGGCTCAGTGAGAAACGTGATCCAGCCCATGCAGGCTGAAGGATGTTCAGCTTGTGGATAATCCCGAGTGGCCGGTGTGTCAGCACACCGTGCGCACAGGTAGGTGTGGGGCCGCACGCAAAACCGGCTGTCGGCCCGCCTGTCGGCCTTCAACGTGAACTGGTCTAGCTTGCGAGGTGCTGCTACGCAGTTACGAGGGCCAAGCGGGCGGACCTTACATGTGTCCGAGCTTGCGGAGCGTTTCCATCCCGCGGCCTTCATCCTGAGCGCGGCCGGAACGCTCGGCGATGGTGGTAACGCGGAGTTCGGAGATGATCTGCGGAATCGTCGATGCGCAGGAGTTGACGGTTCCCGTACAAGGGACGCAGCCGAGGCTGCGGTAACGGGTACCATTGCCCTGGTCAAAGTAGAGCGGCGGGAGAGGAATCCGCTCGAGCTCGAGGTATTCCCACACGTTGAGCTCGGTCCAGTCGAGCAGCGGATGGACTCGCACATGTGAGCCGGCTGGAAACATCGTGTTGAACTGATCCCAGAGCTCCGGCGGCTGGTCACGAAAGTCCCATTCGCCGTGTTTGTCCCGCAACGAAAAATAGCGCTCCTTGGCACGAGTTCCTTCTTCGTCGGCTCGAATCCCCAAGATGACGGCCATCCACTTGCGGCGGGCGATCGTTTGTTTGAGCGCGTCGATCTTCATGGCGGTGCAGCACGTGACACGGCCTTTGTTGGGACCCATGCCGCCCGCGAGAGCCTCCCTGTTCTGTCCGACCACGAGGTTGAGACGCCATTCGCGGCACAGCCGGTCCCGGTACTCGATCAACTCAGGCATCTCGTAGCCGGTGTCGATATGGACCAAGGGGAATGGCACGTGGCCGAAGAACGCTTTCCGTGCCAGCCACAACAAGACGGTCGAATCTTTGCCCATCGACCAGAGCATGGCGAGGTCGTCGAAGTGTTTGTAGGCTTCCCGGAGAATGAAAACGCTCTGGTCTTCCAGCGCGCGTAAGTGCTTCATAAATTGAGTGGTGAGTGGTTAGTGGTGAGTGGACAAGCAGTCGATAACTCATCACTCATCACTCGCCACTCACCACTGTGATTAGTACGCCGCCGGTTTCGAGAAGGTTGTGTTCGACACCAGATCGATCAGATGCAGGCCGTCAAACTTGGCCGCCGTCGCCCCTATCGTGATGAGCCCGACACGCCCTTCTTTCGGCAAGACGGCGTCGTCGACCGCGGCGATCTGCGCCCCGTCGACGAACACGCCGAGGCGTCCCTTGTCCAAGTGTATGAAGTTGATCCGTTGCACCCGGATGGTATGCCAAGGCCGGGACGTCAACTTGAGCGTCTGTTGGCCAAGCACGGTGGTAACCCCGTTTGTCACGCGTCTGGTGGTGAGCAGTCCGGTCGAGGGCTGGAGCGTGACAGCGTAATAGTTCTGGTTGTCTAGCACCGCGACGACCAGCCCCGCCTCGCCCTTGCCGTCCTTCGACAAGTCTTGCACCATGACGGTGAGGTCGGGATAGGTGGTCTGGATTCGATCAACGACCAGCAGATGTGCGCAGTCGGCGGCTGAACAGGGACGTGTCTGTGTCACGAACTGGGCTGCCGGTTGATCCGGATCAACTTGGACGGACCATTCGGAGGATTCGGTCGAGCCTTGTGTCATCGGGGTGAACCCGGCGGGGAGACCGCTCGGCTTGTCCTTGTCGAAGTTCCATAGCCAGACGATGTCCTGACGCGGGGCGTTGGCATGGATGGCGGTGTCCAAGACTTCCGACGAACGCGGCGGAGTGGGTAGGACGACCCTGGTGGCTTCGGGCGTCAACGCTTTGACCAGATCGTTTGCGATCAGGTGATCATGTAGACCTTTGGTATCCGGTACCTTGGCAAGGTCCTGTTTGGCCCGGTCCAGCGCCGCCGTAAAGGCGTCCTGGTTGCGCGGCACACGAAGCGACTCCACGACGACCAGCGCGTAATTCGCAGTCAGGGCCTGTTCCGGCCGTTGCGCCTTGGCGGCGGCTTGGTTTGCCTCTTCGGCGGCTTGTTGCAACCAAGGGTGGTCGTATCGGCGTTCCCAGGAGACCCACTGCAGGCGGTCCCATGCGATGTCAGCCAGCAGACGACCCTGCAGCGTTTGGTCGGCGGCGGCATCTTTCAAGAGGGGTTCGTGAATGGCGAGCGCGGCGCCGGGATCGTTATTCCACCTGGTCAAGGAACCAAGTCGTCGGCGTTGCTCGACCGTGGCCTGGCCCTGTTGAACCAGTGTATCGTAGGCTGCACTCGCGCGATAGAGCGCGTCCGCTGCCGGCTCATACCCGGCGGAGACGGCCGTCAATTCCTGCCGCCATGTCTGGGCTTGAACGGTCCAATAGAGCTCGGCCATCTCCGAGAGCGTGCGCTCCTCCCGCGCGGCCAAACGACCTTTGGCGATGCCTTGTTTGAGGAACTCTTCATATGCGTCGTCGCCTCGCAGGGCGTTGACTTGCACGTTAGTGGGGTCGAGCAGCAGTAACCGCGTCAGCAGATCGCTCCGCTCCGCGCTCGACAGGCGCGAGGCGCGGTCTACCGCCGCATGAACTTGCGCCTTCGCTGCGTCCGGTTCCCACCAGCGGGCGGTCCCAGGAAGCAGCTCACCTTTGATCAGGTTTTCCGAGCGCTGGTCGTCGGCGCGCCGCCCGGCATCCGGTCTCAAGCCGTAGTGGGTCGTCGCAATGAGCGGTGCGCCGGGCAGCGCCTCGTTCATGACCGCGCGATCGACCGGGTAACCGAGCTTCCGGAGCCCCGAGAGCAGGATGAAGCGCAGGTGCACTTCGCGTACGGGACCGAAACGTCGCTGGGCGCCCGTGACCCACCAGACCTCTTCGGGGCGGAGCGCCAACGGGGCGGACACCGGATCGCGATAGACCACTTTCAAATCGACGGCCTGTCCTTTTAACGAAGTCAGCTCCTGGCCCTTCAACCCGACGACGGCGACGGATTGCAGGGGACCGGTATGGAGCCAAGTGATTTCAGGTGTCACACCGCCTTCTCGGCGGACGATGGGCGGAGAAAGAAACAGGGCAGGCGGATAGTCTTTCCAGTTTTCGGAGGCGCGATGTCGCTCATGCAATAAACCGAATCCTGCACCGCGACCGACGGCATCGAACACGCCTTCTTCGGCTTTCTGTGCCACTAGATCACGATGGGCGGCGAGTGTGTCGTTCCAGCATTGCGAGGCGGCCTCCGCTGCCAAAGACGCTTGTTTGCCTCGTGGCCTGATCGCACAGCCCAGGTCATACGAGGCCCAGGCTTGAACCTTGGAGTGGGCGAGGGCCTCGGCATAGGCGACGACTGTACGTCCCGCCTCACCTTCGGCCGCGGTGAGTGAGGCCGTACCTTTGGCCTGAACGACGGACAGCGGGAACGCGAGAACGACGGACGACAACAGCAGCGTGCGGGTCAACAACATGGTGACAATCCTCGGTTCGTCAAAAAAAGCGAGGGGCGGATTCGTTCTCTTGGGCTCTCTTCGTCGTGTCTGCGTGTCCCTCCGCTCCACGACCTCGTCACCCATGTCCGCCCCTCGCAATGTTCAACAGGGGGTGACGATCGCCAATCGAGCACGGTTTCCGAAGGGTTCGACCGTTTCGTGACGATGCTTCAAGATCACCTGGTCGACGATATCGCCGCACATCACACAGTGCATCGCGGAGATGCGCTGTCCCGACGTGCCCTGATGGTCGTCGTATGTTTCGGAAAACATCATACTGTGACAACGGACGCATTTCATAGCCCGTCCCTCCCCACAAGATCGCAGTCTCGTGTACGGCACTGCAAGGGGCAGTCCACGAGCATACCTTTGCCTCTGCGACGTGGAATCGAAGCAACACAGGCAGTCTTGTCCGAACCTAAGCTCCTCAGAGGTTCCAGATGTGTGGTTGCGCACATTCGACTGCGCGGCCAGTGCGCCGCTGCTCACCAACTGTGAGACGACGATAGAAGGCCGAAGGATCCGCTGGAAGATCTGATCCTCCGGTTGATAAGATAGTCGGGCGCGGAGGTCGCCATGCCTAGCATTGTGGCTTCTTCTTCCTCCCGTCCCCGAGGAATCGACGGGACGATAGCCGGCATCCTCGGACTCCTGATCATCACAGTCCTTGCCGGTATCCCGATTACACTGACCGTGCAGAACAGTCTTGAATCCGATGCGCTCGTCATCGATATGGCGGGTCGCCAGCGGATGTTGCTAGAGCGCTATATGAAGGAGCTCCTCCTGGCTTCTCAGGGAGTTGCGTCAGGCCAAGAGCGGACTCGCGTGGTGATGGAGGAGCGTCTCCAAGCGTTGATTTATGGGGGAGAGACTATCGCCCACGTCGATCGAGCGGACCGGATCCTGCTTCCGCCGGCTCCGACCGAGGAAATCAAGCTGGTGCTGCTCGAACAAAAGCGTGGCCTCAGCGCGTTCACCCAGCATGCAGAGATGTTCCTCCGTACTACTAGAAATGAGATCGGCCGTGAGCGGGAACGCGATGCGCTCTTGAGAGAAAACGCCGTCCTCTTGGAAAAGGCGAATGACGCGGTCACACTCCTTGCCCGGCATTCGAGTTCGCAAATCCGTCGGATCATCAAGTGGGAGGTCGTGGTGGCGTTGTTGGTCGTGGTGGTCGCCTCCGTACGGACCTGGCGGTTTCTGCGGGTCGAGAAAGAGCTGAAACATACGCAAGCCGTTGCCATGGAGGCCTTGCGGCAAAGTGACCAGGTCAAGTCGTCGCTTCTGTCCTCCGTGTCGCACGAGTTGCGCACGCCGCTGACGGCGATCAAGTCGATGGTGTTTAATCTTCGAGATGACGGCTGGGCGCCGAAGAAGCATTCTCGAAAGGAGCTGTTGACGACGATTGATGAACAGGTGGATTATCTAAATCGATTGGTCGGGAACCTGCTCGATATGTCACGCCTCGAGGCGGGAACGTTGAAACCCCGGTGCGAGTGGCATGTCTTCGACGAACTGGTAGAAGGTGCAATCCGCAGAGTCGGTCCGCTGTTGGAAGCGCGGCCGTTGCGCGTGGTGGTGGCACCGGATCTTCCCCCCATCTACGTCGATGGTGTGCAGATCCAGCAGGTGCTCGTCAACCTCTTGGACAACGCCTGTAAGTTCTCACCTCCGGACTCTGCGGTCGACGTCTTTGCCGACTTGGTCGGAGAGATGCTCGAAGTGCGAGTCTCAAACGCGGGGGACGGTATCCCATCTCACGAGTTGGGGCGGATCTTCGAACGGTTCTATCGAGTACAAACTGGACGAACGACGACGGTCCACGGTACCGGCCTCGGGTTGGCGATCTGCAAGGGTATCGTGGACGCGCATGGCGGGCAGATTATGGCTCAATCGGGCGATGGCTACACGACGATTCTCTTCCGTGTGCCGGTGACCTCTCGGCCAGATGCCGACACCTCAGTGGTTGCCGAGCGAGAGGCGATACAGAGGACGGTATGACTCAAGGCGCACGCATCCTCGTGGTCGACGATGAACCGCACATTCGCCGTTCGCTCGAAGTGAATCTGGAAAGCAAGGGCTATCGCGTCGATACCGCGGAGTCAGGGAGGCGGGCGCTCATCGCCTTTGGCAATCGGCATCCGGATCTCATGGTCGTGGACCTCATCATGCCTGATCTGAACGGTGTGGAAGTTGTGCGCCGTATCAGGGAAGTCTCACCGGTGCCGATCATTGTCTTGTCTGCGGTCGGTGACGAGCCACACAAGGTCGAGGCGCTAGAAGCTGGCGCAGACGATTACATGACCAAGCCGTTCGGGATTGAAGAGCTGCTCGCTCGTATCCGCTCGATGTTGCGGCGGGCGGCCGGCGCGCAAAGTGCGAAACCGATCTTCAGCACCGGAAACCTGTCCGTGAATTTCGACCGTCGTGAAGTTGCCCTTGACGGGCGGCCAGTACGGGTGACGCCGACGGAGTACGATCTCTTAAAATACATGATCGAGCACGCCGGCAAGGTGCTGACTCATCGCATGCTGCTCCAGGAAGTGTGGGGCCCTGCTTACGCGGAGCAATCGCAGTACCTCCGTGTGTTCGTCGGCCAACTGCGAAAGAAAATCGAAAAGGATCCGACTCGCCCCCAGTTCATCATTACAGACCCGGGCGTGGGGTATCGCTTCTGCGTTGAACGCATTCCAACTACATGAGCCTCTGGTTCTGCTGTTTCTCCTGCCGGGCAGCAGTGTGTCGTTAGTAGCCTCCGACGAAAACCTTATACTTCCCTTATACGAATAGCCCTACCTCTGTATCGCTCCCTTATCCGGATGGGCTGTACCTTGTCGTCATGAAGCAACCAGCCTCAGAAGTTTGTCGCAGGTGATCCGTCATGAATCGGGTTGCACCGTATTGCGTTCGTCGGGGGGTTCTCGGTCTCACGCTGGTATTCCTTCCAGCCGTGTCCGAGGGGGAGACAGCAACGATGCCGACCGTCGACATCACATTGGAGGCCAGCGCTCCGTACTATCAGCCGCCGCAGGCGACGGCGACGGCCGGTACACCGATCCGGTGGCTCAACTCGACCGCCTCTCACCATAGTGTTCGACACGACGGCTGTCTCACCGAGGGGAACTGTGCATTTGAATCGATCGCTTTGTCACCTGACAGCAGCTTCGTAATCGCGCCGCTTCCGCCGGGGCGGTACGACTACCACTGCGAGTTGCATCCGATCATGCGGGGCACCTTGATCGTGAAGGACTCAACGGTTCCCGAAACCGTCTCTGCTCAGTGGAGGAATTGAATCGTGGCGGACGTGGTTCACAAACCCGCCTTACCGTCGAGTGAAGCGGAACTCATCGCCTTTCGGCCTGATGCATGTTTTCGCTGTAGGGGGTTTCTGGTACTCGAGCGATATGAAGACGAAGGGAGTACTACGAGCGCTCAGGCGTTTCTCGCCTGGCATTGTGTGCAATGTGGAGAGGTCATCGATCCCGTCATCGTCGCCAATCGAGGCCCAAACAGGACGGCGAGCACCAAGAACTCAGGGGCGCGGTTGCCGATTGGTCGATGGTCCGGGGGAATCAATCATCCGGAGTAATGAAGGAGGCCATCATGCCCACGTCGAAGTCCATCATCCTTCTCGCGAGTGTGGTCCTGTTCTCCGCATCATTGGCGTTGGCGAATCCCGCCTTGCTACCCAAGCATCCCGGCCATCCCATGGCTAAGGGGGTTGATCCCGTGACCGGACAACCTCTGACTCACGATACGGGACAACAGGCGAATCCAAAAGACTCCGCGCTACAAGAAGCGGCTCGGTTTCACGATAGAGAATCGGTCCAGAATTTATCGACAGATGCAACCATCGAATCGCAAGGAGCGGGTCGGCTGCCGAAAATTCATGGCTACCCAAACTATAAGATCGAACCACCGGTGACGGAAGCCATCGATCCGAGCAAGTTCACTTCGGCCGAGGCCGACACTCGATAGGTGCTGGTTCGAGTTCCCTCAGACTCAAAAAGGAGGGTTTCCCATGACACGACAAGGATACATCATCGGCCTCGCGTTCGTGACGATGGGGCTTTGGGCTTGGCAGTGGCCGACAAGCCTGCCGGCGAACGCGGAACAGATAGAGCATCAACAGGCTCCAGCGCCTCTGATGGATAAGGGTGCAAAAGCCATTGAGACGGCGAATCCGGCGAAGAAAAAAGCGGTCCTCGAAGCTGTTTCACCGCCGGAAGGCGGCGTGCACTCGCTTGCGATGGAGAGCGTTGGACCTGATAGGAGAGAAGGGCGCCTGGGCTATCGCCCGCTCTGCGGGCTTTCAACGGATGCGATCAATCATTACGCCTGCGCCACAGGCTACGACAACTTCTAGGGGCTAGGCCGACAGGACGTCATGACAGGGCATAACGCGATGTAGATATTGAGGTGCCGCGTCGACCTTGAGGGTCTGGAGAGACTGGAGGTCCGATATGGATCCCCACATGGTATCGAGCGAGAAGCTTGGTGATTGTATCGTGCCTGAACGGTTGATTCTCGATCGCTTGCGGTTCAACCGAAGGTTCACAGTAGAAGAGTTGCTTGGAGAGATCCCGGAGCTGAGTTGGGCGCAATTGTTCCTGGCCATTGACGTGCTCAGCCGTCGGGGCGTCATCCAGCTGCGCCGTCAGGGATTCACCTACACGGTGATGAAGCCGCAGCGATCGACCACGAGAATGGATGAGATCGATGCCACGGCACCTTCTGATTATCGATAACGAGCGCGACGTGAGCGAAGCGTTGAAGGATCGGTTGGAAGCGATGGGCTACAGCGTTTCCGTCGCGCTGGACGGACGAACCGGATTGGCGCTGCTGGCGCTCGCCACGAAACAATGTTCGATCGACGGAGTGCTGTTGGACGTCCATATGCCAGTCATGGATGGGATTCAGGTGTTACGGGAGCTCTTGGCCAAACACCCCAAGGTGCCGGTGATCATGATGTCGGCGGGTCCTGACCGTCGCATACTACATGAGGCAGTCCGTATGGGGGCAAAGAGCTACTTCACGAAACCGTTCGATGCGGCCGCGTTGACGGAACTCTGTGAGAGAGTGTTTCCGGTCTGAAAAGGCGATTCGTAGCTCATATCGAACCATGCGGGAGACTCTGATGAAGTCGGAGTTGGCTGCTCGAAAGATTACTGTTCAAGGCATTGTGCAGGGGGTTGGTTTCCGCCCGTACATCTATGGCCTTGCGTCGCGATTCGGTTTGCGCGGTGTCGTGAGAAACGACAGCGCCGATGCCGTGATTGAAGTGGAGGGCCGTGAAGACCAGCTCCAGTCCTTCATCCAGACGATGGTCGCTGACGCTCCGCCGTTGGCAAAGATCGAAAGCGTTCAGGTGGAAGACGGCCCTATCCACGGCTATAGTGGGTTCCAGATCCAACCCAGTGAGACGCATCATGTCAAGTCGGTTTTCGTCTCACCGGATATCGCTCCCTGCGATGCCTGTCTTGGTGAATTCGGCAACCCGCAAGACCGTCGATACCGCTATCCTTTCCTGAATTGCACCAACTGCGGTCCCCGCTTCACGATCGTGACCGACGTCCCTTACGACCGGACCAACACGACGATGGCGTCGTTCTCGATGTGCCGGGTCTGTCAGGCCGAATACGACAATCCAACAGATCGCCGCTTCCATGCCCAACCGACCGCCTGCCCGGTCTGCGGCCCTCAAGTAGGGGTCACGGATTCGACAGGAACAGCCATTTCTCTCAACGACCCGATCGCCTTTGCTGCGATCTGTCTCAAAGTCGGCTCGATTCTCGCCATCAAAGGGCTGGGCGGTTATCACTTGGCTTGCGATTCGCTCCGAAATGATGTCGTGCTTGAATTGCGGAGAAGGAAACGTCGCGAAGGCAAGCCCTTGGCTCTGATGGTGCCGAGTCTCGAGATCGCCAGATGGCTCTGTCATATCGATGAACGAGAATCACACCTCCTGACCTCTTCCAGCAGACCGATCGTGCTGTTGCGCAAACGGGAGGACTGTGCGATTGCCGAAGCCGTCGCTCCCGGGCACCGATCTCTCGGTGTCATGTTGCCAAGCACACCGCTGCACCATCTGCTCATGGAGAAGATGGGCCAGCCGTTGGTGATGACGAGCGGGAATCTCACGGACGAACCGATCGCCTACGACGATCAGGACGCGATCGCCAGGCTGTCCGGGATTGCGGATTATTTCCTGATGCACAATCGCCCGATTCACATGCGTTGTGATGATTCCGTCGTCCGCGTCCTTGATGGGCAGCAACAGTTCCTGCGCCGTTCGCGCGGGTATGCACCGGTCCCCGTCAAGCTGAGTCGATCGGTTCCGATGCCGTTGCTGGCCTGCGGCGGGCAGATGAAGAACGTGTTTTGTCTGGCGCGCGACTTCTATGCGTTTCTCAGCCATCACATCGGCGACCTGGACGACTATCGGACGTATCAGTCGTTTGTGACCGGTATCGATCATTTCAAGAGGCTCTTTGCGGTCACGCCTGAAGCCATCGCGCACGATCTCCATCCAGGCTATCTGTCGACACACTATGCGCGATCGCTGGACGGGGTGCCGATCATTCCCGTCCAGCATCACCACGCCCATATCGCAGCCTGCATGGCGGAGCATGGGCACGACGGGCCGGTCATCGGCGTCGCGTTCGACGGCACCGGCTTCGGGACGGACGGGCGGATGTGGGGCGGCGAGTTTCTGTTGGCGGAGTATGGCCGATTTGACCGGCTGGCTCACTTGTCAGAACTGCCGCTTCCGGGTGGAGAACAGGCCATCCACCAACCCTGGCGGATGGCGGTTGCCTGTCTCCACCACGCCTATGGCGACAGGATGGATCGGCTCGATCTTCCGTTCGTAAACCGCGTGCAAGATGACCTGCGTCCGGTGGTTAGCTGGATGATCGCCAAAGGGATCAACGCTCCGCTTACCTCTAGCGCCGGCAGGCTCTTCGACGGGATTGCCTCGCTGCTCGGGGTTCGCGATCACGTCCAGTACGAAGCACAAGCGGCGATCGAACTCGAACAGTTGGCAGAGGGGCGCGCCGAGCAGGAGCCCTATCCGTTTTATGACCGTGGCGGTGGAGAGACTTCAGTCGTAGAGACGCGCGAGATCATTATGGGAGTGGTCGACGATCTGCTCATCCACACGCCGATCCCGGTCATTGCGCGGCGTTTCCACAGCACGATGGCGGCACTGATCGAACGGACCTGCCTCCGTATCAGGCGGCGGACGGGCTTGCGCGATGTGGCATTGAGCGGCGGCTGCTTCCAGAACGTGCGCCTGTTGACCGAGACAGTCGAACGGCTGTCCGGCGAAGGCTTTCACGTGCTGACGCACCACAAGGTTCCACCGAACGACGGAGGTCTTGCACTCGGGCAGATTGCGATTGCCAGCGCCGTGCTGGCTCGAAGTGGACGAGAGGAATTGCGGCCATGTGCCTAGCCGTCCCGGGACAAATAGTCGAGATCTACGAAGAAGGCGGGTTGCGAATGGGCAAGCTCGACTTCGGCGGGACGATCAGAAGGGTCTGTCTGCAATATGTGCCAACCGCCACGGTCGGCCAATACGCCTTGATCCACGTCGGCTTCGCACTGGCAACGATCGAAGAAGAAGACGCGGCACGGACCCTGGCGCTGCTGGAATCGCTCGGTGAGATTGAAGGCGCGTTTAGCGGATCCGAATCGGTGACCACGGCCGCCCAGCGAGGGGCTCCATGAAATACGTCGACGAGTATCGAGACCAGCAAGTGGCCGGCAAGATCGTACGTGAGATCGAACGGGTGGCAACGAGGGACTGGACCATCATGGAAGTCTGTGGAGGACAGACCCATTCGATCGTGAAGCACGGCATTGACTACTTGCTGCCCAAACGCATCGAGTTGGTTCACGGTCCAGGCTGTCCCGTCTGTGTCACGTCTTTGGAGATGATCGACAAGGCCCATGCGATCGCGTCACGGCCAGACGTCATCTTCTGTTCCTTCGGCGACATGTTGAGAGTGCCGGGATCCACGTCCGACCTTTTCCGCATCAAGTCTCGTGGCGCCGACGTGAAGACGGTCTATTCGCCACTCGACTGCCTGACGATCGCCCAGAACAATCCTGGCCGGCAGGTCGTGTTTTTTGCGATTGGCTTCGAGACCACGGCGCCGGCCAATGCGATGGCGGTCTGGCATGCCAATAGGTTGGGGCTCAACAATTTCTCCTTGCTGGTCTCCCATGTCCTCGTGCCGCCGGCCATGACCGCGATTCTCGAGTCCCCGGAAAATCGTGTGCAGGCATTTCTCGGTCCCGGCCATGTCTGCACGGTGATGGGGTACCACGAATACGAGGTCATCAGTCAGCGCCATCGCGTGCCCATCGTCGTCACCGGCTTCGAGCCGATCGACATTCTCGATGGCATCCTGATGGCGGTGCGTCAGTTGGAACAGGGACGGGCCGAGGTCGAGAACCAATATGCCCGTGTCGTCTCGCGCCTCGGGAACACGTTCACGCAAGAACTGGTCGAGACGGTGTTCGAGGTCTGCGATCAGAAATGGCGCGGCGTCGGCACGATCCCGCACAGCGGGTACCGGCTCAAGAAGGGATTCGCACAATTCGACGCGGCAAGACGGTTCGAAGTCGAGCAGATCGCGACACAGGAACCGCCCGTCTGCATCAGCGGAGACATTTTGAAAGGCTGGAAGAAGCCAGGAGACTGTCCCGCCTTCGGCAAAGACTGTACGCCGCAACATCCGCTCGGCGCCACGATGGTGTCGGCAGAGGGAGCTTGCGCGGCCTACTACAACTATGGGCGGCATCTCGTGACGGTGGGTGTCGGACGCAAGGGAACGGCCTGAACGAGGAATGACCGGCAAGGGCTAGCAGAAAAGAGGGACCGCGATGATCGTCAAAAGCGATGGAGCGAGTCTCCTGGGAAGCTGTCCGCTTCCCTTGATCGAGTCAAAAGAGATTCTTCTGGGCCACGGCAGCGGCGGCAAACTGACCGCCGAGTTGATCGAGAAGATCTTCCTTCCCGCCTTCCGCAACTCGTACCTGGACAAATTGAACGATCAAGCGGTGCTGGACGTCAACGGCGCCCGTCTGGCCTTTACGACCGATTCCTTCGTTGTCACACCGATGTTCTTTCCAGGCGGAGACATTGGCACACTCGCCGTCAACGGGACCGTCAACGATCTGGCCATGAGTGGAGCCAAGCCGTTGTTCTTGAGCGCCGGATTCATCCTGGAAGAGGGCTGCCCGATTGCCGATCTCCAGCGAATCGTACGCTCCATGCACGAAGCCTGTGAAGCGGCGGGCGTTTTGTTGGTCACCGGTGACACAAAAGTCGTGAACCGTGGGAGCGGCGACAAGGTCTTCATAAACACCTCCGGGATCGGTGTGCTTGCTTACGATGTGCAGATCTCGGCCGATCGGGCCCAGCCGGGCGATCTTATTCTACTCAGCGGCACGATCGCCGATCACGGGATGGCGGTGATGTCGACCAGAGAAGGGCTGGAGTTGGACAGCCAGATGCTGAGCGACACGGCGCCGTTGCACGAACTGGTCGCCGCGATGTTGGACGCCAGCCGTGAGATCCATTGCCTGCGCGATCCAACCAGAGGAGGCATAGCCGGCACGCTCAACGAGTTGGCGAAACAGTCTCATGTGGGTATGACGGTCGAGGAAAGCGCGATTCCAATCAAGGAGAACGTCAAAGGTTTATGCGAAATCTTGGGTATCGATCCACTGTATGTGGCGAACGAGGGGAAGTTGGTGGCGGTCGTCGCGCGGGATGTGGCCGACGCCCTGCTGACTCGCATGCAGAGTCTGCCGAACGGTCGGGACGCCCGTATCATCGGAGAGGTCGTAGCGGATCATCCGGGCATGGTGGTGATGAAGACCAAGATCGGCGGGACACGCATCGTCGATCTCATGATGGGTGAGCAGCTACCGCGGATCTGTTGACCGCGCGACCAGTCACCGCTCATTCGGGTGGCAGCAAAGGAGGTGGACTATGGCGGAAGCAACGATTCCCTATGGGCGGAAGACGCAACGAGCTCCCGCCGTGAAAGAAGTACACATCGTGTGGATGACGGCCGGCCTCGGCTGCGACGGCGATTCCGTCGCAATCACAGGGGCGACGCAGCCCAGCATCGAAGACGTGTTGCTGGGGGCGATTCCGGGACTTCCGAAAGTCCATCTCCACAATCCCGTCTTGGCCTATGAGAACGGCGAGGACTTCATGAAGTACTGGTACCTCGCGGAGGCGGGCCAACTGGAACCGTTCATTCTGGTCGTCGAGGGCTCAATCCCCAACGAGAAGATCAAGGCGGAAGGTTATTGGGCTGCTCTGGGGACGAACAAGAAAACCGGCCAGCCCATCACCACCTGCGAATGGATCGATCGACTTGCGCCGAAAGCGCTGGCGGTCATCGCGATCGGAACCTGCGCGACCTACGGCGGTATCCATGCGATGGCCGGCAATCCGACCGGCTGCATGGGATTGGCCGACTATCTCGGATGGAAGTGGACTTCGAAAGCCGGCATTCCGATCGTCTGCGTGCCGGGCTGCCCGGTCCAGCCGGACAACTTCATGGAGACGGTGCTGTACCTGCTCTATCAAGCGGCCGGCTTGGCCCCCATGATTCCGCTCGACGAAGCGCTCCGACCGACCTGGCTCTTCGGCAAGACGACCCACGTCGGCTGTGACCGCGGAAGTTATTTCGAACAGGGAGACTTCGCCAAGGAATATGGCTCACCCAAGTGTCTCGTCCAGCTCGGCTGCAAAGGTCCCGTGGTCCAGTGCAACGTGCCGAAACGGGGTTGGATGAACGGCGTGGGTGGCTGCCCGAACGTCGGCGGCATCTGCATCGGCTGCACAATGCCGGGATTCCCAGACAAGTTCATGCCCTTCATGGATCCACAGCCGGGCGTTCGCCTCTACACCTCAGCCATGGGACTCCTCTATGGCCGAGTCATCCGCGCATTGCGGCGGGTGGCGATCAATCACAACGATCGAGAACCGGTGTGGCGCCATCCACGGCCGGAATTGACTACCGGCTATCAGCCGGCAGTCGGTCCCAGATAATCCGACCAGAAGGAGGACCAGTCATGAGCACGATGACCAAGCCAGTCGAAACCACTCCACCCGGCCAAAAGAATCTTGTCGAAATGTCGTGGGATCCGATTACCCGCATCGTCGGGAGTTTGGGAATCTATACCAAGATCGATTTCGACAACCGGCAAGTCGTGGAGTGCCACAGCACCTCCTCGATCTTCCGCGGGTACAGCATCTTCATGAAGGGGAAAGATCCGCGCGACGCCCATTTCATCACGAGCCGCATCTGCGGGATCTGCGGGGATAACCATGCCACCTGTGCGGTTTATGCCCAAAACATGGCGTTCGGCGTCAAGCCGCCGCCGTTGGCCGAATGGATCATCAATTTGGGCGAGGCGGCCGAGTACATGTTCGATCACTGTCTCTACCAAGACAATCTCGTCGGCGTGGATTTCTGCGAGCAGATGGTGAAAGAGACCAACCCCGGGGTCCTCGCAAAGGCCGAGACCACGCTGGCGCCCCATTCGTCCATCCATGGTTATCGTACGATCGCCGACATCATGCGAGCGCTCAACCCCTTCACCGGCGCGTTTTATAGGGAAGCGCTTCAGACCAGCCGGAACACCCGCGAGATGTTTTGTCTCATGGAAGGGCGGCATGTCCATCCCTCCACGTTGTACCCGGGCGGCGTCGGAACCGTGCCGACCGTGCAACTGTTCACGGACTATCTGGTCCGGTTGATGAAGTATGTGGAGTTCATGAAGCGGGTCGTCCCGATGCACGACGACCTCTTCGATTTCTTCTACGACGCGCTGCCGGGCTACGAGGAGGTGGGCCGTCGGCGGATCTTATTGGGCTGCTGGGGGTCATACCAAGATCCTCAGGTCTGCGACTACAACTACAAGACCATGGGCAAGTGGGGAAGGGCGATGTACGTCACCCCCGGCGTCGTCGTGGACGGGAAGTTAGTCACGACGGACCTCGTGGACATCAATCTCGGGATTCGCATCCTGCTAGGCAGTTCGTTCTACGACGATTGGGAGCAGGCGGAGACCTTCGTCAAGACCGATCCGCTGGGCAATCCGGTGGATCAGCGGCATCCCTGGAACCAGACGACGATCCCGAAACCGCAGAAGCGGGATTTCAACGGCAAGTACACCTGGGTCATGTCGCCACGCTGGTACGACAAACGCACCGGGGATTACCTGGCGCTCGACACGGGCGGCGGTGCGATCGCCAGGCTCTGGGCCACGGCCTTGGCCGGCGTGGTCGATATCGGTTACCTCAAATCCACCGGCCACAGCGTGAAGATCTACCTGCCAAAGACCGTCTCGATGCCGGAGACCGAACTGGAGTGGAAGATCCCGCGCTGGAGCAACGCGATCGAGCGGGACCGAGCCAGGACCTACTTCCAAGCCTACTCGGCCGCCGCGGCCCTCTACTTCGTCGAACAGGCGCTGAAAGAATTGCACGCCGGCAACACGGCGGTCTGGTCCGACTTCACGGTGCCGGACGAGGCGATCGGCTGCGGGTTTCACGAAGCAGTGCGCGGTGTCTTGTCGCACCACGTCGTGATTCGCAACGGCAAAATCGCCAACTATCATCCCTATCCGCCGACGCCGTGGAACGCCAATCCGCGGGACATCTACGGCACGCCGGGCCCCTATGAAGACGCGGTGCAGCACACGCCGATCTTCGAGGAGAACGGTCCGAGCAAATTCAAAGGCATCGACATCATGCGGGCCGTGCGCAGCTTCGATCCCTGCCTGCCCTGCGGCGTGCACATGTACGTCGGCGAGGGGAAGGTCCTGCAAGTGAAACATTCGCCGATGTTCGGACTTGCCATGTAGCAGGTGGAGGGCACGATGGTCAATCAGAGCGACCAGCAGTTCGAGCAGAACCTCCAGCGGATCGAGCGATTGGTGGCGGAGAGCGACCAGGCTGCCGATCCATCTGGTCGAGAAACAATCAGGGAGCTCGTGCGGGCGCTGTTCGAGCTCCACGCAACGGGGCTTGCCCGGCTTGTCGATCTTGTCTCGCGAGGGGGCGAGTCGGGCCGAGCCATTCTGAACAGCTGGGCGCAGGACGACCTGGTCAAGCCGCTGCTCCTTCTCTATGGGCTGCATCCATTGTCGCTGGAAGAGCGGGTGCGCCAAGCAGTGGAGCGGATCAGGCCGTCGCTCGGCGTGCATGGAGCGGTCGCGGAGATCCAGTCGATCGAAGCAGGGCTGGTACAGGTGCATATCGAACGGAATGGAAAGGGGCATGGCCACGGGGCCGTTGCAAAAGCCTTGAGGCAAGCAGTGGAAGAGGCAGTTCATGAAGCCGCTCCGGATGTCGTCGACATCGAAATCACGGGGCTGGAAACGGACGTCGATCCCGGTTGGTCCGGTTTTATCCCGTTGGCAGAAGTGAAGGGCATGAACGGGAAAACGGCGGACAAGTCTGTCAGGGAAGAGGTGGTGCGATGAACAGCATGCCACCAGTTGGTCGCACGATACAGGCGAAGGGACTGTTCGCGCCTCTCCACAGATGGTTTCGCGAGCGACGAACGGCGGAGCGATGTGACCTCTGTGGGAGCGATGTGACAGCTGAGCACGAGCATCTCCTGCTCCTGCCTGATCGACGGCTCGTCTGCGCGTGCAACGCCTGTGCGATTCTGGCTCCCACATCACACGAGAGCCATTATCGCCAAATCCCTGAAGAGGTGCGGTTCTTGCCGACATTCCGGATGAGCGAGCCGCAGTGGGACCGCTTTCAGATTCCCATCAACCTCGCCTTTTTCTTTCACAACGGTATGACCGGCAAGGTCTCCGTCGGCTATCCGAGCCCCGCCGGTCTCATTGAGGCGATCGCGGATCAAGAAGCCTGGGCATCGGTCGCGGCCGACAATCCGGAGTTACAACCTATGCAGGTGGATGTCGAAGCGCTGCTGATCAACCGCCTCAATGCGACAGCCGAATACTTCCTCCTGCCGATCGATCACTGTTATCGATTGGTCGGTCTCATGCGGAGCCGGTGGCAGGGTCTGTCAGGCGGACCCGAGGCACAGAAGGAGATCGAGCGATTCTTCTTGCAACTGAAGGAGCACACCCATGCCTGACTTGCGCTTCGATATCGAGCAGGCCGAACCGGAGCGATATGCGCAGGCCCCGATGCTGGCCTTTACGCTGAAGGTTTCCAACGAGGCGGCGTCGGAGCAGATCCAATCCGTACTGTTGCAGTACCAAATCTGGATCGAGCCGGCCGGCCGACAGTATGACGCGGACGAGCAATCCCTTCTGCTCGATCTGTTCGGAGAACCGGACCGCTGGAATCGCACGGTCCGCAGTCTGTTATGGACCAGGGGCACCGTGCTGGTTCCTCCGTTTTCCGGCAGTGGACGGATCGATCTCGATGTTCCCTGCACGTATGACTTCAACGTCGCCGTCGCCAAATATTTCTACGCCTTGAAGGATGGAGTCGTGCCCCTGCGCATGATGTTCAGTGGCACGATCTTTTACGTGCCTGAAGATTCAGAAGACGGTGGCATCCAAGTCTGCCAGATCCCGCTGGAGAAAGAAGCTTGCTATCGGCTGTCCGTGCGGGCCTGGCAAGAACTTATGGAGCGGTTTTACCCGAATAGCCGGTGGCTCTGTCTCTCTCGAGACCTGTTCGATCAACTCTATCGCTACAAGATGCATAAGGGCCTGGCCACGTGGGAGCAGCTGTTTGAACAACTGATACCGATCGAGGTGTCCGAGGGCAAGCCATGAATGTCGACCGCATCAAGAAGATCGCCGATGCGGTGCTGTATGAAGGGCACCTGCTCTATCCCTATCGGGCTTCGGCGTTGAAGAACCGGAAACGATGGAACTTCGGGGTGCTGGTGCCTGAGGCCTATCACCAGATCCAGCCGGACTCCGATGCCTGTCTGATGCGGACCGAATGCCTGGTCGAAGGAGACGAGCAGACGACGATCGAAGTCAAGGTCCGGTTCCTCCATCTGTTGAAGCGACGAGTCGGACAGTTGCTCGAGCCGATGGACGCGTGTCCGCAAAGTCCTTCATTTCGCTATGTCGACACACTCCAGGTGGGTGAGCGCACCTTCCAATCATTTGATGAAACGATGGAACGGGAACTGGATGTCTCGCCGCACACCCTGCATGATCTGCTCGCGGGGACGCCACGCCGCAAGTTCTCATTGTCACAGATCCATGAATGGTGGCCGTTGCGCGAGTCCGGCGGACAATCGGTCGGACTCTTGGTCCGGGAGCAAGAAAGTCTCACGGCAGAAGTGGACCTGACTGCCACACGGCTTTGCGATGGCCTCTTCAAAATCAGCGTGGTCGTTCGCAATACCACGCCTGTCCCAGTCCTCAACGCGACAAATCGTGAGCAGATCTTGCCAACCTCGTTCCTCTCCACGCATGCGATTCTTGCCGTCGAAAGCGGTTCGTTTCTGTCGATGATCGATCCGCCAGAGTTCGCCCGTGCCAAGGCTCAGGCCTGCTGCAACGTCGGGACTTGGCCGGTCCTGGCCGGGGAACTGGGCGAACGGAAGCTGCTGCTCTCCGCACCGATCATTCTCTACGACAACCCGCAGGTCGCACCGGAGAGCCCGGGCGATTTCTTTGATGGAACGGAAATCGACGAGATGTTGACGCTGCGAGTTCAGACCCTCACCGATCGCGAGAAACAAGAGGTCCGGCTGACCGATGGGCAGACGGAGTCGGTACTGGAGCGGGCCGACCAGCTTCCAGCCGAACATCTGCAGAAACTGCACGGAGTGCTGAGACAGCTTCGAACGGCGGAGCGTGCTGAATGAATGGATGGGAATTTCCGGAAATGCCCCAGCAATTGGAGGCGGTACGAGTGGGAACCTGTCTCGTGCGAGCCGGCGATCGGATCCGCCTGCGGCCCCGATACCGCGCGGACATCATGGATCTTGCCTTGGCCGGGAAAATCGCCACGGTGGCCTCCATCGAGCAAGATTTCGAAGGCCATACCTACCTCGCCGTTACAGTCGATGACGATCCAGGGAAGGATATTGGCGAGCAACGACATATTGGCCATCGGTTCTTCTTCTCTCCCGATGAAGTCGAACCAGTGGACCAGCGCGAGGAGAACGCCTGATGGGCCCGCAAATTATCCTGATCGCCGGCATCGGCAATATCTTCCTGGGTGACGATGCCTTCGGCGTGGAGGTTGCTCAACGACTGAGCCAGCGGTCCCTACCGGAGGGGGTGCGGGTCGAGGACTTCGGCATTCGAGGATTCGACCTGACCTATGCGCTGATGGGAGACCATGACGCTGTAGTGCTCGTCGATGCGATGCCGCGAGGCGGTGCACCGGGCACACTGTATGTGATGGAGCCCAACAGTGACGAGACAGGAGAGGGGCAAGATCCAGATCCCGTAGTAGACACACACGGGATGAATCCAATGAAAGTGCTGAAAATGGTCAAGGCCATGGGTGGACTGCCCCGCCGCGTGCTCATTGTCGGCTGCGAGCCGGCAACTTTTGGGCCTGAAGAAGGACAGATGGGACTCAGTGATCCGGTCCAGAGGGCCGTGGGCGAAGCGGTCATATTGGTCGAATCTCTGGTGACACAACTTCTGAACAACATCGAGTCGGTCACTGCAAGTCGTAACTAGATACGAGATACCCGAGGCAAGGATAGAAAGGAGTCGTTATGCATGAGCTGGCGCTGGCGGAAGGAATTCTTGAAGTAGTGCTCGATATGACACAGGGTCGGCCTGTGAAAGGAATCCATCTGCAAGTCGGAGCCTTGCATGCGGTGGTGCCGGAAAGTCTCCAGTTCTCGTTCCAAGTGATCGCACAAGACACTCTGGCCGCCGAGGCGGCTCTCTCTATCGACCAGGTCCATGCGGTGTTCCAGTGCAATCACTGTGGTGAGATGACCGATGTCGAAACGCCCCCATACAACTGCCGGTCCTGCGGCTCCTCCGATGTTGCCATCAGTGCGGGTGACGAACTGCTGGTGGATTCGATCGAGTTGGAAGATGGAACGACGATCTCAAAACCGACTCCAACCGATGCCGCATTGATTGATGGTCATCTCAAGGAACACATGGTCAGCAATAAGGGATTCGTGGATCATCGCGACGTTGCCTGAGACATGCAGGGTCGCTGATCGCAAATGGCACTGAAGAGGGGTGATCGTGATGAGGTTCCGGTTACCCGATTCATTGTGGTTGTCCCACGGTACCTGGGCCTGGTTGGCATCACTCTTCTGGCATGCGCTCTTCCTGGCGACGATCGGAGGCTGGCTGACACGTATCGTTCTTACGCCACCTTCTGATCCGTTTCGATTCGAGATCATTGTTCCTGAACCAATCGTGTCATCTGCAGGGAACGAGTGGACCGAGACGTTCAAAGCGGCGACCGTTCAGTCTCCGCTTCAAGAGGGTGCTGAGTCTCGCAGCAATGTCCTTTCCCAGGAATTCTCGAACGCGTCTCCCGATGAGGGAAATCGCGTTCGAGCCCAAACCCAAGGAACTACGCGCGAGGAGAGTGCCGTCATCGCCGAGGATCGGCCGCCTGATGAAGGGCCAGCGAATCAAGAGGAAAGGAATGTGCTGAGCCAGCGCCAAACACTCACTGAGTCTACCGCAACCGCGGCGGGTCCTCTCCTCAATGACTCGACTCCTGATGCTACTCCTCCAGCAGAAGAGAAGAATATGGAGCCTTCCAGGTCACGCGACCTCATGGCATCTCAACGGTCAGGTGAAGTTCCCTTTGAGCAAGCTGCCTCCACTACCCAGTCTCGGGCCTCCGAGGATCCGTCTTCCGTAGCAGGCCAAGTTCCCATTGAAACGGTCACGACAGATTACAGTTGGTTACGGCGTGTGCTGATGGGGAGACTTCATGCACTCGGACGGGAGTCACGACCTGTCTTGTATCACCTGGGCCGGGTGAAAGTTCTGATACGAGCTGCGATCAGTGAGCAGGGACACTTGGCGGAGCTGTCGATTGAAACAAGCTCGGGCTACACACATCTGGACCACGAGGCGATGAAGCTGGTGGAACGAGCGTTCCCGCTTCCACTGGAGCATGAACTCGGGAGGTCACAAATCGTGATGCGGATACCGATCACGTATAGCGCGCAATGAAGAACGGCTGAGCGAGAGAAGAACGGAGGACGTATGTGTCTCCTCAAGGGAAAAGTAGCGATCGTGACAGGGGCCTCACGGGGAATCGGCCGGGCCATCGCCGAGCGGCTGGCAAAGGATAAAGCGGCGCTCGTCGTCAATTATACGAAGAGCCTGGATGAGGCGAAGAAGGTAGCGGTCGGCATTGAAGAGTCCGGAGGGAAGGCTGTCGCCGTCCAGGCAGACGTTGGCCTTGTCGCCGACGTCCGGCGGCTGTTCCAGGAGACAAGGAACGCCTTTGGGAGGGTCGACATCCTGGTGAATAACGCGGGCATCTTTTTGATGAAGCCGATTACCGACGTGACGGAAGAAGAGTACGAACACATCTTTGCGATCAATGCCAAAGGCCCCTTCTTTGCCATGCAGGAAGCGGCGAAATGGATGGAGGACGGCGGCCGCATCGTTAATATTTCGACCGGCGGGACGCAGCTCGGGTTCCCGGGCATTTCTGCCTATGGTGGTACGAAGGGGGCACTGGAAGTGTTCACGCGAGTGATGGCCAAAGAACTGGGTCCTCGCAGGATCACCGTCAACACCGTATCGCCAGGCTATACGGACACAGACATGATGGCGGACCCGATCCGCACCATGGGAATCGAAGCCTCGCCGCTCAAACGAATCGGGATGCCCAAGGACATCGCCGACATCGTCGCGTTCCTGGTGAGCGAAGGGGGCGGCTGGCTCACCGGCGTTAACGTTCAGGCTGGCGGGGGAGTGGTGATGTAGCACGGCGGACATCATGGCGAGAACGTGAGGCGACTGGTTGTCCACGAGCGGGGAGGTCGGCCATGGCGAACAAACTTCAAATCCCAAGCGTCTTGAGGGCGAAGAAGTTTTTCCAGGACAAGATGGCCTTTACCACCGGTCCGGTCGAATTGGAACGGTGGATGAAGCAGGGCCAGCCCGTGAACATCGTCGATGTGCGCGCATCTGAAGACTACGCCGACGGTCACATTCCTTGCGCAGTCAATCTGCCCAAGGATCAATGGAGTGATACGGACAGGCTCGCGGCGGTTCTACGGAAGGACTGCATTAACGTCCTCTATTGCTATTCGCAGGTCTGTCATCTGGCGGCGACAGCGGCCGTCGAGTTTGCAAAGAAGGGCTATCCGGTCATGGAGTTAGACGGCGGTTGGCGCTGGTGGAAGCATGACGGATTCGAGGTTGAGAAATGAGACAGTGGTGTGTCCCTTCTAAGAAGGAGGCATCGCGCGCGGTCAGGCCACTCCAACGCTCCATCCGATCCAAGTCTTTCACTGGGCCTATGGGTTGTGACGAAGGGTGCGATGCGACGACTTGTGTTGGAAGATATGTTGACAACGGAAGAATACGAACAAGAACGGGGTCGGTTGCGCCGCCGGATCATCGAATCGAAACACGCTCGCCGGATCACGGCGGGTGATCGGATCAGCCTCGTATTCGAGGATCGCGAGACTGTGCAGTTTCTGGTCCAGGAGATCATCAGGGCCGAGCATCTTGTCGGGGAGCAGACCCGCGAGGAGATCGAATTCTGCAACTCGCTCATCCCTGGAGTGAACGAACTCAGTGCAACCCTCTTCATCGAGATCACCGAATCGTCTCGGATCAAGGAAATCTTGGATGACCTACAGGGGGTCGACGATGGGAACGCCGTCGCACTGCGCGTAGGAGCGCTGATGAGGGACCGGAACAAGGAGGACGAAATGGCGACATTGGATGAATTGATGACGCTTCAAGGAGTTGTTGCGGCGGGGGAGTTCACTCCCGGCGGTGAACTGGTAGATTTTCGATCAGCCGTCGGCATGCCGTCGGAACAGGCCAAGGTCACCGCACAGTTCTGTGCCACGGTGAGCAACTTGTTTGTGACATTGGCAGAAGCCTATACGAAACTTCACGAAGGGCTGGTATGGGTACCTCCAAAATGGTGGGTCTATGCCGGTGGCAACATGGCGGTCTGCGTGGGAGGAACGAAGGGGGTTTTCGTTCGATTGGGTCAAACGGATTTCAATCGACTGTATCAATCGCTAGTCGTGTAGCAGCATTGTGTGAAAGGACCTTGCGTCAGGAGGCCATCATGACGAACGGCGAATTGTTTTCCTCCAAGCAGGCTGGTTTGCCTCTGTTCTCGGTGCCGCGCATGGCCAGCTCTGGCTGGGTCCCATCGCGGCTTTTCCTATTGTAGGCATCTATCTGTGGCAGCGTTGGCTCAACGGGCGGAACGAACTGGCGGCTTTGCTAGGAGGAACAGTGGGGACGCGGGCGTTGCTCTTGGGGCATTCAGTTTCGGGAGCACTCTCGTGCCTGCGCTGGCCACTGTCGGCATGTTATGGGCCGTGCTGTTTCCGTTGCTGCTCCGGTTCGCCTCTACGGAACGTAGTAACAGCCCCTGAAGTTAACACTCCTTTGGCGGGCTATCTGGAAACGCGACGTTGAAGAAGGCGACGTTGGGATGTTGGAGCTCGAGCCGCTTCTCTCGATGGGGAAAGTTGCGATCGCCGATGGCCAGGAGTTGCTGCTTGTTCAGAAAGAGATTCCGCTTGTCGTAGACGGACCACTCGAATTCCTGCGTCATGGCCAAGGCGTCGACCGGGCAGGCCTGCACACACATCCCACAAAAAAGACAGCGCGTCATGTCCATGTAATATTCCTTCGCATAGCGTTTGACGGATTCGCCAGGAACCTCCGCGCTGACGACGGCAATCACACGGCTCGGACAAGCGGCTTCGCAGAGGTCGCAGCCCACACACTTTTCCGTTCCGTCATCGTACCGCAGCAGCGCGAGCATCCCCCGGTAGTTGTCCGGCAGTGCCCGTTTTTCATGGGGGTACTGAATCGTGACCGGCCGATAATGCAGCAAGTGGGTTAACGTGGCCTTCATCCCGACCACGATCTCGTAAAAGGTGATCGTCTTTAGCCATTCGATCAACCGAGAGGAATGATTTGATCGCGTCGCTGTTGTGGCCATGGGTTAGAACTGTTTTGCCATCGCGGTGTATCAGGTAAGGGCCAGGAAACGATCGCAGGCGTCCATCATGTTTGACAGAACGACCAACCCGCGCAGGCTGACGTTGGGATCCAGATCGGTCGTCGGCACCCCATGCTTCTGGCAGCCGTAGGCGCAGGCGAACAGCTTCATACCTTTTTCGGCTAAGGTGAGGAGCCTGGGATTTCGGACATTCTTGCCCCCCTCGTCGATGAGATACAGGTAGATATCGGCTTGCTGCCGGATGGCAGACTCACAAAGGTCCACCACTGTCTCGATGTTGGGGTTGGTATCGGAAGTGCAGAGCAAAATGCTCAGCTTGTCCGCTCTCTGTGTCACCATGGGTTGGCCAGGTCACGTCGAACCTTTTCCTTCCTTCCCTTTCGTTCCGGGCCTCACGAGCGACTCCCATTTGTCCAACTGACGGGGCGTGACGACGTCGTGAAGTGCACGTAGGGTCTTCACGGATTCCATCTGCAGCGATACGAGCGCGGAACTGAGTCGCGTGAGGGCCGCTTCGATGCTGGCTAGATCGGCGTCCGCGTCCTTTGCAGCCGCGATGGCTTCTTTTCCTGTCTGATAGACCTTCTGTTCCGCTTGATGGCGACCCCGTTCAAAGTTCATCCAGATCGCCGAGAGTTCGGCGTATTGCTCGTCCGACAACTCGAGATCCTGCCGGTGACGCGCAAGGATGTCGCCGAGCGTGCTCAGCAAGAGGTCGGCTCGATGGGGATCGGGCAATTGACGAAGGGCAGGTGGACTGGTGAGATGATCGCCCAGATGCTCCACTCCAGCGCTCACTAGTGGGGCCGGACTGAGCAGAAGGTACCCTAAAAGGTAGGATACAACCCAACTGACTGTGACGACCCTTGCCCCCAACATCTGACAAGGCTCCTCTCCGCAGTTTACCCGCAACGGCTTCTACCGATATCGAGGCACGGTCGAGTCCACCTGCACGGACCAGGCGTCGATCCCGCCCACTAGATTTTTCACGCTGATGAAGCCTTGCTGGAGCAAGAAACCCGCCGCATCGGCGCTCCGCATCCCATGGTGACAATAAGCGACGATCTCGGCATTCCGATCCAGGTTCGCGAGCGCTTGCGGAAGCGTGCCCAACGGAATGAGCTGCGAGCCGTCGATCTTAGCCAGGTTGTATTCCCAAGGCTCCCGTACATCGAGAAGGAACGGTGTGTCTCCCTTGTCAAATCGGTCCTTGAGTTCACGGGGAGTGATGGTCGGGATCATCGCCTTACTCCTTTCGTCTGAAGCATGAGCTTGTCGTCAGGCGCTGAAGGAACTGCCGCAGCCACACGTCGTTTTGGCCTGCGGATTCTTGATCGAAAAGCCAGAGCCCTGCACGCTGTCGAGATACTCCACCTCCGCTCCTTGGAGAAGGGGAGCACTTTGAGAATCCATGATGATCTTGAGATCCCCTTGCTCGATCACCGTGTCGTCGTCGGCAAGTTTCGATTCGAAGGCCATACCGTATTGATACCCGTGACAGCCGCCGCCTCGGACGTAGATCCGGAGACCAACCGCTTCGCGCTCCCGCTGAAGAAACTCACGGATCTTCTGTTCTGCTTGCGCCGTTATGGTGAGCATCAGCAACTCCTCTTGTTGAAGCCCGTGGGGTACTGTTTATGCGCGCTCTTGAGTCTGACCGGCGAACCTCTGTCTGACTTCTTTTGGCTGCGCGACGAAGACCCGTCGCTGCATGATCCGCTCCTGGAGTTTCAAAATGCCGTCGAACAGGGCTTCCGGCGTCGGCGGGCAACCGGGAACGTAGATGTCAACCGGCACAAAGCGATCGACGCCCTGCACGACGCTATAGCTGTCGTAAATGTTGCCCGACGTGGCGCAGGATCCCATGGCGATCACATATTTTGGTTCCGGCATCTGGTCGTAGATCTTTCTGATGACGGGAGCCATGCGCCGGCAGACTGTTCCCGCCACGATCATCAGGTCCGCTTGGCGAGGGGAGGCGCGGAACACACCGGCTCCGAAGCGATCCATGTCGTAGCGTGACGAGACGGCTGCGATCATTTCGATCGCGCAGCAAGCCAACCCAAACGTCAAAGGCCAGAGCGATCCTTTTCTGGCCCAGTTGACCGCCTTCTCGATCGTGGTGGTGATGATGTCGGTCGCCCCGTCTTTCTCGTGGCGGCCGATCTGAATCAATCCCATCGTCGCCCTCGACAAGTGCCATTTCAGAAAAGAACCTTCACGTCTTCGCCCTCGACCTTCACTTCGTAGGTTTTGACTGAGGCGGAGGGTGTGGTCAGGGAAATCCCGGTTCGCACGTTGTATTCCCAACTGTGCCAGGGACAGGTCACCACTTCTCCGTCGAGTTCCCCCTCGCCGAGGGGCCCGCCTCGGTGTACACAGGTGTTCTCGATCGCGAAAAATGCTCCTTCCACGTTGAAGATGGCGATGGAACGGCCGTTGATGTCGGTGACATGGGCGCTGCCAGGAGGAACGTCACTCACGGTGACGATCCTGACATACTCAGCCATTGCTCGCTCCTCTCAAAGAAACGTTCATCCTCGAACGCCACTCCATACCTTCTCCGGGTGAATCTCCTTGTCGGGATTGAGGCGTTTGGCCCGATCAAGCAGCACCTCTTTTGATTCCGGATAAGCCGGATCGGAAATGCAGCAATTGTCGACGGGACACACTGCGGCGCACTGCGGCTCGTCAAAATGGCCGACACACTCCGTGCAGCGTTCGTGTGTGATGACATAGATGCTATCGCCGATCCCTTGACCGTCGCCGACATGATTGCCTTTGGCTTCGGCGTCACTCCGCGTCTCAAAGATCGCTTCATTGGGGCATTCCGGCAAACAGGCCCCACAGGAGATGCACTCGTCGGTAATCAGCAAAGCCATAGCGGGAACTCCTTGTTCTCGTTTCGGTCCGGGACTTCGAACTCCGGGTGATATCCCGTGTGTTTTAGATCGATTGTCATCAGTGTGAGAGCCCTCTCGTTCCAGCCCGTGCCTGCGCGTATGCGGTAGAAGGGAGGACGGCCACCGAATCGTCTGCTGCGTGTTCTTGTCGATCGGCAGTCAAGGTCCTTCGTACCGACAGAACCCTGTGGGGCCTGGCTCTGGCGATCATAGGAGCAGGCGGTCTGCTGCGATGCTTCAGAATGAGAGGGTCCAGCACCTCTCCGCAGATCAGACAACGCCACGCTACGAATCGACATTGCCCTGCTTCGTCTTGCAAGTCGAGAAACTCGTCCCGCATCATGAATCCAGCACATCGAGGACAATTCATCTCGTCTCACCATGAGCTACCGCCGCCTCATGACTTGCTTGCTTCTGCTTGAAATCTGCCAGTGCGGCCTTGATGGCGTCCTCCGCCAGCACCGAGCAGTGGATCTTCACCGGCGGGAGGTTCAACTCCTGCACGATCTCCGTGTTCTTGATCTTGGCCGCCTCCTCGATGGTTTTGCCCTTGAGCCATTCGGTGGCGAGGCTGGAACTGGCGATGGCCGATCCGCAGCCGAACGTTTTGAACTTCGCATCTATGATAGTGTCAGCTTCGACCTTAATCTGGAGTTTCATCACGTCGCCGCACTCCGGCGCTCCGACCATGCCGGTGCCGACCCTCGGATCCTCCTTCGGCAAGCTGCCCATGTTTCGAGGATGGTTGAAGTGATCGACGACCTTGTCGCTGTAGGCCATGATGCTGTCCTCCCTTGGTCTTTCGGTTGTGATGACCGATGCCGTCTAGTGCCATAGAGCCCTCCCTTCCTCCTGGGCCACGCGTTCCATCAGTCTCAGCCCAAGCCGAATGAGGCCGTCTTCCTCAACGAGACGAATCAATCGATCGAAGGCGATCGTTTCATCCTCTTCTGTTGTGTCGGCTTTCTCGCAATGATCGATGGAGATGGTCTGAGAAGAATTGTCGCTTCGCATGTGACATCCTGTTCTTGAGCGCCCGGACTATCGCGGGCCTCTGCTGAGAGCACTTGTGCAGGTCGAATGCCACGAACACTACTGAGGACAGCAGTTCAAACCCCTTGATTAAACAAGGGAAGTGATCTTTAAGTGCAAGAGAGAATGGAGGAAGGTGTCAATATGAAACGGCAGAAGTGAGCAGCCTATCTAAAACAATGACTTACGAGTGTCATTTTGAATGGACCTGATCATTTTGATTTCGGCGCACGGAGCAACTTGTAGTGTTTGATTCGCCTGAGCAGAGTCGATCGACTCAAGCCCAGGGTCTTGCAGGTGCGTCTATAATCCCAGTCGTTCAACTCAAGCGCATGCACGATGGCTTCTTGTTCTAGTGCAGCGAGAGTGGTCGAGCCAGCCTTTTCAAATTCGCCAGTTGTCTTTTCCTGCCGTGACCGGTCGGATAGTAAATATTCAGGGAGATGCTCAGGCCTGATCGTGTGGTCTGGGCAACGAATGAAGGCATGCTCGAGGATATTCTCAAGTTCGCGGACATTGCCCGGATAACGATGTGCCTCGAGCAGTCTGAGTGCCGGGCCGTCGATATCCCGCACGTTTTTGCCCATGATGCGATTCAGCCGCGCCATTGCATGTTCGATCAGGGGTAGGAGGTCTTCTTTACGATCGCGAAGGGGAGGCACGCGGATTGGGAATACTTGGAGTCGATAGTACAGGTC
>FRDC01003794.1_pt1 | contig 57017 bp, 48 predicted proteins | sample 1106171 | NCBI WGS metagenome assembly FRDC01 (sample SAMEA3930566, study PRJEB13176) | freshwater metagenome | biome: Drinking water system; feature: drinking water; material: water | place: Singapore | collected 2014-12-20 | reverse complement strand
CTTCTCTTACGGGCTTGTAAAACCGCAACTATAGCGAGCAAACATGAAACTCGGATTCATTGCTACACCCCATCATCCTTCGAATTTTAGGATCTTTTCCAAGAATGACGTTGATCCTAAACTCTCCATTAGGATGCAGACCGTCTCCAGTTCCCGAACCACAGAGGGGACCAAAGGCCTGTCTTAAAAAATCTAACTGTTCACTGAGGGGGCCACCTCTTTTAGAAAGATGTTTCCCCGCCGCAAGGACCGCCCATTTGTCGGCAGAGATTTCGCCCATGTGCCCATCCAAGATTTTAGCGGGATCTTTTTCATCGCTACCCCGCTTGGGAACAAGGAGACCCGCATAGTTCTTAAGCAAGCATGCACGAAAATCTTGATACAACTCCGGAAACTGGGAGTAATCCACGTGATGAGCCACCTCGTGTGAACCAACCTGAATCAGATTTGCAAAAGAAGACTCTGGCAAATTAGGATTCGGAACATGCCCCAAAATCCACCCTGGACAAACATGTAAATACCGAACGTTTCCATAAGTAAAAGCGTTTTGGGTGTCCGAATTAAAACAACCAAAAAATTTTCCCTCAGCAAGCTGATACCGAATCTTAGTATCGAAAATATTCTTCAGCTGGACGAGATCTGAGAAAAAGAAGGGACGCAGTTCTTCTACAATTGGTACCAATTTCTTCTGAGTAGAGACTGGCAACTCTTCTCTAAAGGATTCCACTAGCAGCCTCTTGATCCTCTCGATTTCCTTCTTAACCGCGGGCTCATACTTCTTCTCCGCCTCTTCTTCGATCTCCACTCTCCGCATCGAGAAGGCATTGATAACCTCGCCCCGAACAGGCTTCATATCCATTGGAAGGTTGTTAATGAGGTCGGAGTAATTTTTATAACTGCTCGCATCCAACTTAGGCGCCATCTTTTTTACCACTTCGTAGGCAGCCCTTTTGTCAAAACCGACGATCTCTTTTGCAACCTGCTCCTGACGCGCATTCAGAGTATTAGCATTCCCCCCGCAGATCGCCTCATAAGTATGAGTACAAAACAGCCCAGCAATAGCAGGCTGCACCCTCTGAACACTCTCATCCGAATTTTGCAGGGGTTTAGGACAAGGCTCTCCAGCGAACCCAGTGCCGACAACGACAATCCCAAAAACTAGACTCTGAAAAAAACCCCGAATCCCCACACTCTTAGGCTACTAGGATTCTCAAGACCGAGCAAGAATAGCAGGCGAAATCTGCCTTCCGTCCCCGACGCCAGTCCGCCATTTCTAGGTCCCCTCCCTCCAATTTAGTTTCTGAAAACTGAGACATAAAAAGCCGACCAGGATGGGAGGCTTGGAGCAAGGATGCTCACCTGGCTCACGTTTTCAGAAACTAAATTGGAGGGAGGGGACCTAGAAATGGCGGAGAGAGTGAGATTTGAACTCACGACAGAGTTACCCCTGTGCCGGTTTTCAAGACCGGTGCTTTCAACCGCTCAGCCATCTCTCCGTTTTGCCAATGTGGCCATAATCCTGAGTTTACCGTCGCTTCCTTTAACAAATCCAGGAGCGCCTTCCAAGTAACGATTCAAAGCAGCGGGAATCTCAACATTCCCCTCTGCGTCTTGGTAGTTCTCCAGAACAGCTATCAGAGTGCGGCCGACGGCTAGGCCAGATCCATTTAATGTATGAACAAATCGAGTCTTACCCTGCGCTTCGCTCTTGTACCGAATCTCGGCACGACGCGCTTGGAAGTCCTCGCAATTCGAACACGACGAAATTTCGCGATACGCATTTTGCCCCGGCAGCCAAACTTCCAAATCGTAAGTCTTCGCTGAAGCAAAACCCATGTCACCCGTACAGAGCGCCATAGTGCGATGAGGGAGCCCCAGAAGTTGGAGAACCTTTTCAGCGTTCTGAACCATCTTCTCCAACTCGTCGTAAGACTTTTCAGGTTCACAGAGTTTTACCAATTCCACCTTTTGAAACTGATGCTGGCGAATCAAACCGCGGGTGTCTTTCCCGTAACTCCCAGCTTCGGCCCGAAAGCAGGGCGAGTACGCCGTAAAATAGTAGGGGAGAGACCCCGGCTCGATGATTTCTTTTCTAAAAATATTCGTAAGCGGAACTTCCGAAGTCGGAATCAAAAACAATTCGCGATCCGCGACATGCGTTTTAAACAGATCTTCTTCAAATTTCGGAAGCTGACCCGTGCCTGTCATGGACTCCCGATTCACCATGAATGGGGGAATGACTTCGCGGTAACCATGTTCGCGAATATGGAGATCCAACATGAACTGAATCAAAGCGCGCTCTAACGTCGCACCAGGACCGGTGGAAAGAGCAAACCGAGCGCCAGCCAATTTCCCCGCGCGTTCGAAATCTAAAATGCCGAGCTTCTCGCCGAGATCGACGTGGTCCTTCGCCTTAAACGTAAATTTTTTCGGCTCGCCCCATTTACGAACTTCGACGTTGCCGGAAGCATCGACTCCATCCGGTACACTGGCATGAGGAATGTTTGGAATTCTCAAGCCTAAGTTCGAAAACTTTTCTTCGATCTTGGCGAGTTCGTCATCTAAAGCTTTAATCTGTCCACCGATGGCTCCAGCCTCGGCGACAAGCTTGTCTGCCTCAGGTCCGACCGAAGGATCGGTCTTTGCCTTGGCCTTCAGCTGACCCACTTGCTGAGAAAGTTTATTGCGCTCCGCTTTGAGCGATTCGACTTTTTGAATGAGCTCACGACGAGATTGCCCGAGGCGCGCGAGTTCTTGAATGGACTCAGAGCCCTGATTGCGACGCTTGAGCGCTTTTTCCAATTCACCGATATTTTCCTGAAGAAGCTTCGGGTCTAACATAGTCTCTTTATAAGTACGGTTCGAACTCTGCTCGGTCTACTGCGTCCGGTTCCATTTCCAGATACTTTCTGAACGCAGCCCCGGCGTTGTTATAGTCGCCGAGCGCTCGATACGCCACTCCCAGACGCTTATAAATCAAGGGATTAGCCTTATCATAAACCAGAGCGGCCTGGTACAGCGCAATTGCCGTGGGGTAGTTCTTCAGCATGAAATTCGCGTAACCGGCCATCTGTTTAGCATCGGCCGAGGTAGGGGCAATGCTCATCGCCTTGTTAAACTGTTCCAGAGCGTCTCGAGCGGCGCCCACTTCCACCATTTCCCGCCCCAGGGCCATGATGGTGGGAAACTCATTGGGGTTATTCTTCAGCTCAAGCATGTATTCCGACACCGCCGTTTGGTGATTGCCCATCGCACTGTAGAGCGCCCCCTTGTAGAAATGCAGACTGGGGTACTTGGGATAGATCGCGTAAATCTTTCCGAGCTCTTCGTTCGCTTTTTCAAAGTCACCACGCTTTGCATAAATTCGATAACGCTCCATGTACCCGCGCGGATCAGAGGGATTGCGGTCAGAGTAGGACTCGTAGGCTTTTAAGGCTTTGTCGGGAGCTTTCTTATCGATGCCTTCCTTATTCATATAAATCTGAGCTTGAAGCCACCATGGATAGGCATAGTCGGGGTTGGCCTGCATGGCTTGATCTACGAACTTCTGAGCGTTCGAGAAATCCCCCTTTTGAATTTGAAATTCGGCAATGGCAGCCAAGAGTTCCCCCCGAGCACGGCCGCCCTTTTTGAGTTCGTCTTCTAAAAGGTTGATGCCACGATCGATCGACTCCGCCGCTGCCACCGCTTTTGCAATTCCAATAATCGCTTCGGAGTTGAGCGGGTCAAATCGCATAGCGAGCGAGAAGAAGAACGGGGCATCCCCATAATTTTTGGTGCCCATCAAACTCTTTGCGTAAGCGAGATACACTTCGGAATCGATGCTCGAACGAGCCATGGCTTTTCGGTAGAAGGTTTGAGCTTCCACGTGTCGACCTTGGCGCGCATACATATCCCCAGCCGCTTTATCGATGGCACTTTGACTGACGGGAAGTTTTCGAAACTTATCCATGGCCTTCTGGGCTTCTTCCCAATCGAAACTCAGAATCAAAGTGTGAATGTACTTGGACCAAATGTCGATGTCGGTTGGAGCAAGCTCGGCTGCCTGCTGATAATTCTGTCGGGCGCTCCCCACATTGTTCAAATAGAGAAACATGTCTCCGGCCTTCACGAGCGGAATTGGAGACTTGGGATTGGACTGCCGTGCTTGTAGAAACTGAACGAGCGCGTCCTGAGAGTTTCCCGCCTTGACGAGTTTTTCGCCCTCGCCCAAAAAGAAATACATGCGGGCTTCTTTTTGAACGGACTTCTTGGAAGCTCCTGCCTTGTACCGAAGCGAATAGAGTTCGAGCATGTAGTCGTGATTGTCTTTCACGAGCTGCACGGCTCGCTCCATGTCGCCTAGAGCGCGGTCCCAGTTTTCTTTGCGCTTATTGTACATAGCATCGATGTAATAGGACTTTGCCAATTCGGGGGGACTTAACAGACCGCGATTGTTCATGAGAAAGGTGAGGCTTTTTGCAGCGTCATCCCATTTCCCTGCTTCAGCGAGAAGCCGAATTACGGCTAGACGAGATTTCGCATGACGCTTATTAAACTGAACGCCCTTTCGATATTCCGCTAAAGCTTGTTCTTTTTCACCCAGGGCTTCCGCGATTTTTCCGCGCAAGTAAAACACTCGCGCGCTAAAGGCCTTGTTGTCTGGAATCTGGCTGACGTACTTCGCGGCGGATTGATAATCCCCTCGACCAAAGAAACTTTCAGCGATGTAATAGAACATCTCGAGGCCGAAGGCCTTGTGAGTCTTCGTGTACTCCACAATACGGCTGACTGCGGCCTCGGGTTTATTCACCGTTAGGTAGAACTCAACGTCTGCTATGACGGTCTCAGGCAAATCGACCGCCTTGGCTCGCGACATGTCGATGAGCTTAGAAATCACTGTGAAGTAGTTCTCATCCTTATTGGAAGAATCGATGAGGTTCAAATAGCAAGAGGCGAGCATGGCCAGGGTCTTTACGTTATTGATGTCGGCCTTGGCAGAAAGCTGCAGTTTTTCCACCGCCTGCTTGTAGCCAATAACCGTGTCATCCACGTAGGCCTTCATTCCCTCGATGTAATATTGCTCACTCATTCGAGGGTCGACCGTCTTTGCGTCTATCGAAGAGGGGAGCGTGGGTTTGATGGGAGGCGGAATCACAGGGCCCGAAAGTTCAGCCGTATCCAAGATTTCATTCACTACAAGCAGAAGCGCAACCCCCACCAGCACTCTCTTAATGGTTTCTCTTCGATCGGCTTTGGGCTTCCCAGCATTTTTGGAGGGAGATCGCTGAAAGACAATCGTTTCCTGTCGCGAAAGATCAATGCCCTGAGCATTGGGATTCATTTCGAATTGGGCGTTGTTCCGAACCACTTCGCCCTCGTCGTCTTCAATCATGACCAGGTCTTGTTCAAAGTGTCTCGGCGAAATGGCTTTTCCTTCGCCGACACCTCCCTCATTTTTCTGAACCCTTAAAACACCTTGCTGACTCGGGTTCGTGTCCACCATTGTGGCTTCTTCAACACGATGCCCTTCTACTTGGGTACGATCCTCTGACTCTTCCTCTGGCGGCTCTGATTTTTTGGGCTCGTCCTTAGGAATCTGCACCGAAGGCAGTGTGGCCTTTCCGCCTGCTGCAGTGATTTCAATATCGAGCATCCCGCGTTGTGACGGATCTTGATCCTTGTGAAAACGATTCACCTGAGTCTCGGGGAGTTCAGCGTCGGCTGGTAAAACTTCCGTCGCTCCTGGAAGCAGTTCTGTTTTAGCAAGCTCTCGATTCGACGGCAGCCTCACGGTTTCGTTCATCGCCTCAGCAGATTTCTTTTTCTGTTTCGGATCGACGAGTTTGCCCTGAGCTTTTTGAACTAGAAGGTCTGCAATTTCAGGAACCTGATTTACGCTGCGCCACTCTCCCTCAGGATATTCGCGCGCCTGTTCATTTCCCGTAATTTTTCCCTTCAGGACGAAGAGCTGGATTCGCTCGAGATCCAATGGACCTAGAACACGCCCTGAGGACAACTTCACCTTAAATAAACGCGGTGTAGAGGACGATGACATCCGTCATCAAATTGTATCAGCACCTTTAAAGCGCGACTAGAAAACGTAGGCTACAGGGCAGCCATCGCCTTGCGAGCGACCGTCAAAATTCCCCCGGGGATTAATCCGATTTGCAGGGTGAGAAAGACCATCGCAGCCACAACGAAACTCGGCCAAACCGAGAAACCGCTCTTCATGGGGCTTCCTTGCGGTTCCTTCATGTACATGTAAACCAAAACGCGAAGGTAGTAATAGACCGAGACTGCACTGCACAACACCCCGATAATGACGATCGGAAGTTCATTCGCCTGAACGGCTGAGTAGAACAAAAGGTACTTCGCCAAGAATCCTGCCGTGGGGGGAACTCCCGCCATCGAGAACAGGAAAACGGCCATCGAAAACGCCAACCAAGGGTGGCGGCGAGACAAACCGGATACGTCGTTCAAGTTCAGTCCGCCATCGTCGCGAGTCGAGATCAATGTCAAAACGCCAAAGGCTCCCAGATTCATGACGGCGTAGCTCACAAGATAGACAATCATGGGCGAGTAACCTTGATCGCTCTTCGGGCCAGCCAAGAGGCCTATGAGCAGATAGCCCGTGTGCGCGATAGAAGAGTAAGCCAGCATGCGCTTAAGATTGGTCTGTGTGAGCGCGACGACGTTGCCCACCACCATTGTCAACACAGCACAAACCCAAAGGATGTGATGCAAGTGGGTTTGAATCGTTTCGGACAGCACCGATCCGTAACCTAACGAAACAAACACTCTCAAGAATGCCGCAAAAGCCGCGGCCTTCAATCCAGTGGTCATGAAACCCGTGATCGGAGCTGGAGCTCCTTCATAAACATCAGGCATCCACATGTGGAAGGGAACCGAAGCGACCTTGAACAAGAAACCCAAAATCACCAACCAAGCCCCCAGCACGAAAACGGGCGACATGGACTGCGGATGAGTTTGAATGAACGTGTAGATGTCGTGAATCTGCGTTTTGCCAGTAGCCCCGTATAGCAACGCGGTTCCATAAAGGAGAACTGCAGAAGCTGCGGAGCCCAGAATAAAATACTTCATGGCTGCTTCGTTCGAACGACGATCCGCTCGGCGGAAACCCACCAATACGTAAACCGACAGCGACATGATCTCGAGAGAAATAAAAAGAACGATCAAATCCATCGACGACGTCATGAGCATCATGCCCAATGCAGCAAGCAAGATCAGGACGTTGTATTCGGGGTGCTGCAACCCTTCCTTATCCAAATATCGAAACGAACTAAGAATAGTGAGACCCGCAGAAACGATAAAAATAATATTAAAGAGGTGCGAATAAGTGTCGCTGATCATCATGCCATTGAAGAGTGTCAGCGTGTCTATCTTTAAACGAGCTACGGACGTACTGATTCCCACCAAGCAGGTGGCCAGTGAGACCAGGAAAACGGTCCACTTCGGACTCAGCTTTTTATTCACACTGAGAATGATCGTAAAAAGTGCTCCCACAAACATGTAGAAGTAGGGCATCAGGGAAAACATCTGCTCTTTGGTCAACATGAGCAGCTCGGGTTTAATTAACGAGTAGGTATTCACTATCTGTCTCCCTTTTGCAGTGTTGATACGCTGGCCACTGCAGTTTCCATCGGCGACGTGGCTTTAGCGCGCGCGAGGAATTTTTGAACCGAGGGCTCCATCTTGCTGAAAAAGAAATTCGGAACGATCCCCATCACAATAGAGGCCACAACCAGGGGCGTTAGAACGGCGACTTCGCGGAAGTTCAAATCCTTCAACTTCTTATTCTCTTCCTTCTTTACCGGACCGAACATCACGCGCTGGAACATCCACAACATGTAAACAGCCCCAAAAATCACGCCAGTAGCGGAAATCGCGGTGAGACCCGGGTTTGCTTTCCAAGCTCCGAGCAAAATCAAGAACTCGCCAACGAAACCATTTGTTCCCGGAAGAGCCACCGACGACAGAGTAATGATGAGGAAGGCCACTGCAAAAAGCGGCATGACCTTACTAATACCCCCAAATTCCGAAATTTCTCGGGTGTGGCGACGTTCGTAAATCACTCCGACCAATAAGAACAGCGCGCCTGTCGAAATGCCGTGATTCAGCATTTGATAGATCGAGCCCATCGCTCCCACGGTGTTCAGCGAAAAAAGACCCAACATCACATAGCCCATGTGACTCACTGAAGAATAAGCGACCAGCTTTTTGATATCGGGCTGAACGGTAGCCACCCAAGCGCCGTAGACGATCGCGATGGTTCCCAGCACCAAGAACGGATGCTGAATCTTCATCACCGCATCTGGAAACAGCGGGAATGCAAAACGAATAAATCCGTAGCCACCGAGCTTCAGCAACACGCCTGCCAGAATCACGCTGCCTGCGGTGGGCGCCTGAACGTGCGCATCGGGCAACCAGGTGTGAAACGGAAAAAGCGGTACTTTGATTGCGAAAGCCAGAGCAAACGCCATGAAGAGCCACATCTGCGGACTCGTGTAGCTATCGCCGCCCGCAATCTTCAGCCGGTACAGGTCCACAATGGCTGTCGAGAAACTTCCGAATTGAACCTTGTGCTGATAGGCCAAGTAGAAAATCGCGACCAACATGAGCAATGAACCCACGACTGTATAAAGGAAGAACTTCATCGCGGCATAAACGCGATCCTTTCCGCCCCAGATTCCGATCAAGAAATACATCGGAATGAGCATGGCTTCCCAAAACACGTAGAAAAGAAACACATCGAGGGCCAAGAAAGCGCCGAGCATTCCGGTCTCTAGAACGAGCAGCAAGAAGTAGTATTCACGCACGCGTTCCTTCACCGCGTCGAAAGACCCCAGAATTACGAGAGGGGTGAGGAAGGTGGTGAGGATGACCAACCAAAGACTGATTCCATCCATGCCCAACTGGTAAGACACTCCTAGAGCGGGAATCCAGGTGGCAGCTTCCTTCAGTTGAAACTCGTCGCCCAGGGCATTGAAGCGCGTGTACAGCAGGCACGAGATGACGAAAGTGATCAGCCCCCCCAGAAACGTCCAAATCTTTAAAGTGCCGACGCCCCCTTTTCCAGAAGTGGGAATGAGCAAGCCGATGAGTCCCCAAAAGAAGGGGAGAAAAATAACCGCGGTCAACAGATGCGAATTAAGCCAACCCATAAATGAGATACCCCACTGAAGCCAAGAGACCGATCACCAAAACCACGGCGTAAACCTGAAGCGATCCGGTTTGAACCATACGAACGGTTTGGCCGGTCCAACTCGAGAGATGACCGAAGCTCAACACGACTCGATCAATGACGGCGACATCAAACTTCTTCCACAAGAAGTTACAGAGCATTCGAATGGGCTTGATAAAGACCATTTCGTAAAGCTCGTCGACGTACCATTTGTTTTCTAAAAGTTTATGAATCGGAGCGAAGGTCTGCTTGAGCTTTTCTGCTCGAGCCAGATTTTTGTAGAGACCCAAGGCGAAAACAATGCCGAGCACTGCCCCAGCCACGCTCACGCCCATCAGAATATATTCCATGCTCGCATCAACGGCAGGTGCTCCATGAGCCCCTGCTGCAGCAGCCGCATGCCCAGGAATGACGGGCTCTAACCAATGCTCAATCCAGCTCCGATGGGGAACACCCATGAAGCCTCCAAAAATACTGAGAAGGGCGAGGACCATCAGCGGAATGGTCATTACTAACGGCGATTCATGTGCATGGACATCATGGTTTCGTGACTTCCCGAAGAAGGTGAGTGAGAAGAGTCGGGTCATGTAAAACGCCGTCATGACGGCGGTGACTGCACCCAAAAACCAGAGTGCCGTTGAACCGTGTGACGAACTAAACGCCATCCACAGAATTTCGTCTTTAGAAAAGAACCCCGAAAACGGTGGAATTCCGCAGATTGCCAACCAACCCGCTCCGAAGACTAAGAATGTAATGGGCATGTCCTTGCGAAGACCGCCCATCTTCATAATGTCTTGCTCTTCATGCATGCCGTGAATCACGCTGCCTGCCCCCAAGAACATGAGTGCCTTAAAAAACCCGTGAGTGATGACGTGGAAAACTCCGGCGGTGTAAGCACCCACGCCGCAAGCCAGAAACATGTAGCCCAGCTGAGAAACGGTGGAGTACGCCAAAACTTTTTTAATGTCGCGCTGAGCGATGGCAATCGTAGCGGCAAAAAGCGCGGTGAATGCACCCACGATAGCCACCACGTTCATTGCAGTGGGAGCCATGCTGTACATGAAGTTCAAACGCGAAACGAGGTACACACCCGAGGTCACCATGGTAGCTGCGTGAATCAGCGCTGAAACCGGAGTGGGACCTGCCATGGCATCTGGTAACCAAACATAGAGCGGAATCTGTGCCGATTTTCCCATACAACCTACGAAGAACAGCAAGCAGATCGTTGTAATAACGCCGACTCCGACTGTGGCGCCGTTCTGAGCCACGACGGCTTTTAATGCTGCGAAGTCTAACGTGCCGAAGTAGGTGACCACGAAAAACATGGCCAGTAAGAAGCCGAGGTCGCCGACCCGGTTGACGATGAACGCCTTTTTCCCTGCGCTGGCCTTTTCTTCATCCGTGTACCAGTAGCCAATCAGGAGATAGCTACAAAGACCGACACCTTCCCAACCGAAGAACAGCATCGGCAGCGAAGAACCCAAAACCAACACCAACATCGCGAAGCAGAACAGGTTCAGGTAAGCAAAAAACTTTCCAGGTGTTTCGTCATGCCCCATGTACCCGATGGAGTAGATGTGAATCAGCGAACCCACACCCGTGATGAGCAAAATAAAAAGTGCCGAAAGCGAATCGAGGCGAAAAGCGATATCGATTTTGAAATTTTCGATCTGCATCCAAGACATGACGGTCTGTTCGATGACTCGCTCGTCACCCATGCCGTGTAGCTTGAGGAACAACGAAACCGAAAGCGCGAACGAAGCTAAAATCGCCAAACTAGCAATCGTGCCAGTGACACCGGCAGAAGCCTTTTTACGTCCGGCAGGAGCTTGGCCGAATGCGTACCAGCCTCCGTTGATAAGAAACCCGATGAGTGGAAATAAGGGTATTAGCGCCAGCATTCTCGATCACTCCCGTAGCATTTGAATCTGGTCGGTATCCACGGTCTTCAGCGTGCGGAACATTGCGATAACCAGACCCAAGCCCACTGCGGACTCAGCTGCTGCCACCGTAATGATAAAAAACACCGACATCTGGCCACCCAAGTGTGCCAGCTGTTTAGAATAAGTTACGAACGTCAAGTTGACGGCATTGAGCATCAGCTCAATGGACATCAAGATGATCAAAATATTTCTGCGAATCATGACGCCGAAAAGGCCGATAAAGAAAATCACCGAGCAGAACGACAGAATGATCCAGGGTTCCACACTAGACAGGTTCATTGCTGACTCGGCTTTCTTTTCGCAATCGCTACTGCACCGACGATCCCTGCCAAAAGCAGAACCGAAGTGAGTTCGAACGGCAAAATGTATTCAGAAAAAAGAAGGGTAGAGAGCACTCGCGTATTCCCCCCCAAGGTTTGAATCTTCTCGGCGCTAAAGGTGCCAGTGGGTTGAATTTGCGCACTATTCTTAAATGCCCAAACAAAGGCCGCGAGAACCGCAACAGCTGCCACACCCGCTAGAATTTTTACCAGGATGTGACTGCGCCCTATGTCGAAAGAAGGCACGTCCGCATTGAGCAGCATGATCACGAAGATGAACAGAACCGTGATGGCGCCGGCATAAACCAAAATCTGAAGTGCTGCGACGAGATGCGCGTCCAAGAGCGCATAGATCCCTGCGAAACAAAAGAAAACCATCACCAGACTGAAAGCGCTGGCGACCGGGTTCTTTTTCAAAACGACCAACGCCGAAAAAGCGATGGCCATGACTGAAAAAATATAGAAAGCGATTGGGGAAATATCCATTACTTATTTCCTCGCTGCTCTAAGAGGTAATCCTTCTCGTAAACTTCGCGATGCTCCGTGCTCATTTCATAAATGGTGCTGAGCTTAATGGCATCCTTCGGGCACGCTTCTTCGCACATTCCGCAGAAGCAGCAACGAAGCACATCGATTTCAAACTTCACGGGATACTTTTCTTTGTCGGGACGCTCGCCCGCCTCAATGTGAATACATTCTGCCGGGCAAACCGTGGGACAAAGCATGCAGGCCGTGCAGTTCTCAACACCGTTCGTCGCCTTGATGTAGTGCATGCCGCGAAATCGTCCCGAATAATTTCTTCTTTCTTCGGGATACTGAATGGTCACCGTCTTACCGAAGAGCATGTTCTTCATGGTAATGGTGAGCCCCTTCAAGAGCTCGACGACGTAAAACCTCTGAAACAGACCGCGTTTGTGTTTAACCAGCATGTCAGATCACCTTAAAATAAATGAGAGCCCCGGTAGCCAAAATGTTCAGAAGGGAAAGCGGCAACATGGCTTTCCATCCTAAGTCCATCAGTTGGTCGTAGCGGAAACGTGGAATCGTCCAGCGCACCCACACGAAGAACCACATGAAGAAAATCACCTTAATAAAGAAGGACGAGAGCTCGAGAACGATTCGGAGCCACTCGTAAGTGAGGCCGCTCGTACCACTCAAGGTCAACAACGATTGCATCCCTGGCAACATCTGCCAGCCACCAAAGTACAAAGTCGAAATCATGGCGGACGCAGTGAACATGTTCACGTACTCGGCCATCATGAAAACAGCGAACTTCATCGAGCCATATTCCAAGTGATAACCCGCTACGATTTCCGATTCGCCCTCAGGAAGGTCGAAGGGGAGTCGGTTGGTTTCAGCAAACGCAGCCGTTGTGAAAATCAGGAAACCAAGAGGTTGAATAAAAATGCCCCACTTCGGAATCGACAGAGGCCCCAGTTGTAAAAGAGTTTGTCCCTGGGCTGCAGCTATTTCACTGAGCTGAACGCTCGAGAAAGTCATCAAAATGCCAATGATAGAAAGACCCAACGAAAGCTCGTAGCTAATCATCTGAGAAGAACTACGCAGACTTCCCAAGAGCGAATACTTATTGTTCGAAGCCCAGCCGGCCATGATGATGCCATAAACACCGAGCGAGCCGATTGAGAGAACATAAAGAAGTCCCACGTCCAAGTTTGCAGCTTGAAAGTGAATCGTGTGATCCCCGAGATTGATGGAGCTCGCGATGGGAATCGCCAAGAACGTCATGAAAGACGGTACTAGCGAAACAATCGGGGCCAACAACCAATAGAACTTTTCGACGTGGCCCGGAACCGTGTCTTCCTTGAAAATAAACTTAATCGCATCGCAGATGGATTGGAAAAGTCCCAGCGGTCCAATTCGGTTCGGTCCCAATCGGTTCTGCATCAGCGCAGATCCACGGCGCTCCACCCAAGCCATCAGCGGGGCGACTTGCAATAAGACGACGGCAACAAACAACACCTTGCCGATCATCACGCTCCATTCAAAAAGATCCATTCCGGCCGTCATTAGGCTGCTCCTCCCACGGCTCCGCTATTTGCCCAAAGCATCAAGATCTCGGGAAGATTCTTGGATTGTCCTTGAGGCAGAATGGCTCGCTTGAATTTTTGTTCGCGACCTTCGAAATTGAAAATGGTTCCATCCTTTTCGGCGAAAGAAGTGCCGGGCAGAATGGCATGGAAATCTTCGGCATCGGGCTTATTGAAAACACCCACGCCTACTTTTGTCCCCACACCTTTTAGCTCTGGAACCACAGCACGCCCACCGCGGAAAATAATCGCAGCGTTCACACCCGATGGAACGGATTCAAATCCTTTGATTCCCAGCTTTTCAAGCCCGTTCAAGTTGGCGGTCTTGCTCTTGCGCTTCAAGATAGGATCTGCGGCACCATCTTTTTGGGTTGACGTCACACCCGGCGTGCCGAAGTGGAAAATCGGGGTTCCCGAAAGGTGCTTGTTGAGAAACTGCTGAAGAGCTTGAACTTCTTCCTGAGTCAGATCCGAACCCACCAAAACCATGGGCTTCTTTCCATCCAAAGAAGAACGAGCCGCTACAACGGCCTGCGACCACTCTGTCATTTGAAGACCGGCTGTCCCACCGCTCACGGCAGGATTCAAAACACGAGCCGCGTCATGAATGTATTGATAGTTGAAGCGACCCTCGTCACAGAGCCAATACTTGTTGATCTCCATGTTCGTCCGGGGAACGCAGCGGTAAACAGTGTTCGCGTCCTGCTGAATTTCCATATTGCAACCGCGCGAGCAGCCTTCACAAACTGTTGGAGTTTTCTTTAAGTACCAAACGCGCTTCTTGAACCGGAAGTCTTTCAAAGTCAGCGAACCGGTTGGACAGATGTCCGAATAGTTTCCGGCGTAATCGGTTTCAAGAGGACGTCCGTCAATCGTCGTAATTTCAGTGTTGTTTCCGCGCTGAACTGCAACCATTTCATGGATGCCGGCGATTTCTTGACCGAAGCGAATGCAACGCGTGCAGTGAATGCAACGATTCATGCTCTTCTGAATCACTGGACCCATGTCGAGGTCCATGTACGTGCGGCGCTCTTCAGTCGTACGCATGTAAGAATCGCCGTACTTGTACGAGTTGTCTTGAAGGTCACACTCACCGGACTTGTCGCAGATCGGACAATCCAGCGGGTGGTTGATGAGCAAAAATTCCATCACGGACTTTTGATTTTGCTTCACACGATCCGACTTGGTCTTCACAACCATGCCCTCCGCCGCTGGGGTAGAGCACGCGGTTTGAAGCTTCGGCATTTTTTCGATCTCGATCGCACACATTCGGCACTGGGCGACAACCGTTAAACCCGGATGATAACAAAACACTGGGATCTCGATGCCGACGCTTGCAGCAACCTCCACCAGGTTTTGGCCTGGCTTGAACTCCACCTCGCGTCCGTCAATTATGCATTTGGGCATTTCTTACCTCGAATATGAGCTTCAAAGTCGCCTCGGAATTTCTTCACGAAACTAGAGACAGGGCCTGCAGCCGCATCCCCCAAGGCGCAGAGAGTTTTTCCATTAATGTTGTCAGCAATGCTGAGCAGGAGGGCGAGATCTTGCTCGCGTCCATGACCGTGCTCGATGCGGTGGAGAATGTCTTCCATCCACTTACAACCTTCTCGACAGGGTGTGCACTGACCGCAAGATTCGTGGGCGTAAAACTTGGTGATGCGCTGAATGAGCTTCACCATGCAGTAGTCTTCGCTCACCACCATCACGGCGGCAGAGCCCATCATGGTTCCAATTTTTTGAAGCGGTTCGATGTCATAAATAACGTCGATTTCATCCGCCGTGAGAACGGGGGCAGATGAACCGCCAGGAATCACAGCCTTCAACTTGCGGTCGTTTAAAATTCCACCGCAATAATCGTAAATCAGCTGGCGCAAGGTCACGCCGCCCGCAGGAAGTTCATAAAGACCGGGCTTTTTCACATGGCCCGAAACACCCAAGAGCCGGGTGCCTCCAGATTTTTCAATCTTACTGAGCTTCGAAAACCACTCGCCGCCCTTCTGTATAATGAAGGGGATGGAAGCCAGCGTCTCTACGTTGTTCACGATGGTCGGACCCGCAAACGCGCCTGACTGAGCTGGGAACGGCGGTTTCACGCGAGGCTCGCCGCGCTTTCCCTCTAAAGAATTCAGCAATCCGGTTTCTTCACCGCAAATATAAGCACCGGCCCCACGATGAACCGTGAGATCGAAACTAAACTGCGTGCCCAAAATATTTTTTCCTAAGTAGCCGGCTTTATAGGCTTCGTCGATTGCTTCATTTAAAAGCGTGAACTCACGCGTGTACTCGCCGCGAATGTAAATGTAGCCCACGTTGGAACCGATCGCGAACCCGCCGATGATCATGCCTTCAATCAACGTGTGCGGGGTGTAGCGCATGATATCGCGGTCTTTAAAAGTTCCGGGCTCCGACTCATCGGCGTTGCAAACCAAATACTTCGGCTTAGCGGATTGTTTCGGAATAAAGCCCCACTTCGTTCCAGTCGGAAAGCCTGCGCCCCCGCGGCCGCGAAGGTTCGATTTCTTCACTTCATTGATGATGTCGTCTTGAGACATCGCGAGCGCCTTTTTGGCAGACTCATACCCGATCATCTTTTTCTTGTAGTAATCGAGTGAGCGCGCTTCTTCGTTTTTGAAGTGCTGAATAAAAAGTGTTTCGCCTTTGTAGGTTTCCATTATTTCAGCCCATCCAAAATCTTGTCCAAACCTTGGACCGTGAGATTTTCGTGATAGTCATCGTTAAGCATCATGGCCGGCGCAGTTCCGCACGCACCCAGGCACTCTTCTTCCATCAGCGTAAATTTCTTGTCCGGCGTAGTTTCGCCTAGCTCGATTCCGAATTTTTTCTTGCAGTGATCCACCAGTTCTTCGGATCCACGCAAGCAACAAGCCACGTTCGTGCAAATCTTGAGGTGATACTTTCCAACCGGTTTCAGATTGTACATGGTGTAGAAGGAAGCCACTTCGCGAACCTGAGCCGGATGAATTCCGATGTAGGTTCCAATCTCTTCCATGATCTCCGGCGGCAACCAGCCTGTCTCTTTTTGTGCTTCATGAAGCGCTGGCAAGAGCAACGCCACCTTCGACGGATAACGGGGCTCTAATTTGCCCATCTCTTTATAGAAATTTTCAGAAAGTAATTTTGCCATTTCCAATCACCTTATCGATCGAGCTCGCCTGCAATGATGTTGATGCTGCCCAAGATTGCAACCATGTCCGCAATCTTCCCGCCTTCGGACATCGGACTCAGCGCCTGATAGTGCCAAACCGACGGTCCCCGAATGCGCATTCGGTGCGCCATCGGATCGCCTTTGCTGACAATGTAGAAACCGAGTTCACCATTCGTTCCTTCAAAGGTTGTGTACGCCTCACCCGGAGGAACATCGAAACCCTTCATGAAAAACTTAAAGTGGTGGATCAGGCCTTCCATCGTGTTGTGAACGACGTCTTTATCTGGAATTCTTACGCGCTTGTCTTCGCTCCAAATCGGGCCCGGCTTAATCTTGTCCGCACATTGCATAACGATGTTGAGCGACTGGCGAATTTCTTCCAGACGACACATGTAGCGATCAAAGACGTCGCCGTTCTTACCGATCGGAACATCGAATTCGACCTCTTTATAAAACATGCTGGGTTGATCGCGGCGCAGGTCTCGATCAATACCGGAAGCGCGAGCAGACGGCCCCGTGAAGCTATATTGCATGCACTGTTCTTTGTTGAACACGCCCACGCCCACCGTACGATCCAACCAGATTCGGTTGCCGGTGAGGAGCTTGTCCATTTCATCGATCACCTTGCGGGTTTTCTGAACCCAGGCCTTCACTTCTTTTTCCCAGCCCTCCGGCGCATCGGCCATCAAGCCGCCAATTCGGGTGTAAGAAGTGGTCAGTCGGGCGCCACAAAGTTTTTCGATCAGCGTGTACGCTTCTTCTCGTTGATGGAAACCATAGAGAAAGAACGAAAACGCGCCGATGTCGACGGCGTTAATGCCCACGCAAATGAGGTGGTCAATCACTCGAGCTAATTCCGCGCAAATCATTCGAATCCAAATGGCGCGTTCGGGAACTTCCACACCCATGAGGCGCTCTACAGCCATGGCATAGGTCACGTTGTTAGAAAGTGCCGAGCAGTAGTTCAAACGATCCGTGTAAACGACAAACTGGTGATAGGTGCGGTTCTCACCCAGCTTTTCTTTTGCGCGATGAGTGTAACCAAATTCACAGTAGGATTTTTCAATCGTCTCACCATTCAGCTTCGCCACCATGCGAAGAGCGCCGTGCATTGCGGGGTGAGTGGGACCGATATTGACGATAACTCGCGAATCTCCCCACAGGTCATCCGGATCATGATCCACCGAGATGTGTTCAGAATGGACGCCGTGTTTGTTGCCCAATGTTTCGTGCATCGTCTAATCCTCTAAAAGAGTCGGGTCGACCGGCATCGCCGTCGGAAAAATTTGATACCCGCGCAACGGGTAATCCTTACGCAGGGGGTGACCTTCCCAGCGCACATCCATCAGAATTCTGCGCAGATCCGGGTGGCCACGAAATTTAATTCCAAACATGTCGAAAACTTCGCGCTCGGCCCAGTTGGCGCCCTTCCAAACTCCGGTGAGCGTGGGTACATCTTGGCCTTCGCTGACGCGCACCTTGAAGCGCATACGGCAGGGCTTGGAATAAGAAAAAAGATTGTAGACGACTTCAAAGCGTGGCTCAGCAGGCATTTCATCGATAGCCGTGAGATCCGAAAGCAGATCGTAAACAAAATCAGGATCCGTTTTTACAAACGAAAGCACTTCGACAATTTTTTCAGCCTTTACGTACACAATCGGCACATCCGTCGCAAACGCGACTGGCATTCGGGTTTCTTCAATCGCCGAACCAAACTTTGCCGTGAGCTTCGCGATCTGAGACTTCCAAGTCTCTTCGAACTTTTGGAGCCAATCTCCGTAGCTGGTAGCAACCGGTGTCCTAATATCCATAACTCTCTCTTATTAATTGATGATGAGACCCGAGGTCGTTTTCTCGCCACGTGCTGCAGCCGCAATTCTGCGCTGCGAGTGCGTATCTCCACGAGCCACTCGATCTTGCAAACGCATGAGCGCATGCAGAACACCTTCTGGTGCTGGCGGGCAACCTGGGACATAAACGTCGACAGGTATTACCGTATCGATTCCTTGTGTAACGCTGTACACATTGAAAATTCCGCCCGAAGAAGCGCACGCTCCAAAAGACATCACCCATTTCGGATCTGCCATTTGGTCGTATACATTGCGAAGCACCGGAGCCATCTTGCTCACGATAATTCCAGCGACAATCAAGAGATCCGCTTGGCGAGGAGAAAACCGCATGGCCTCTGCACCGAAGCGCGCCATGTCGTAGTCCGCAGCGAGGCTGGCCATCATTTCAATCCCGCAACAGCTGGTTCCAAAAGGCAACGGCCAGAGCGCGTTCTTGCGGCCCCAGTTGATGAAATCGTCGAGTCGTGTGGTCAAATAGACCGCTGATCCGTCCTTACCCATAGTTTAATCCCACTCCAATGCGCCCTTGCGCAGTACGTAGTAGTAGCCCACCAACAAAATGCCAACGAACACCCCCATCTCGATCAAGATGAATGCATTCACGCTTAAATACTGTTTGTAGACGACTGCCCACGGAAAAAAGAAAATGGCTTCGACATCAAAAAGAAGAAAGAGAATCGCAACGAGATAGAAGCGAACGGAGAAGCGATGCTTGCTCGATCCGTACGAAGGAACACCGCACTCAAATGGAATGCTTTTGCGCGGATTGGGCAATTTCGGACCCAATAACCACGATGCAAAAAGCACGATGACTCCAAGCGCGCCAGCGACTCCGATCATCAGCAGAACAGGAATGTATTCCATCGGTTAGTGTTACCCCTCTTTTGCTAAGTCCCACTTTTATAGCCTTAGGTGAAGGCCCGTTGCTACCACAAAATAAAGCGAGCAGAGTGGGCGGTCCAAGCCAGAAGAGGTTCGGCGAAAAAGCCGATGAGCAGAAGAGGAAGCAAGAGCGCCATCAGATAAACGCGACGCGGTTCCCAACGTGGCCATTGAAATTGGCCAGCATCTTTGAAGTTCCGAACTAAACTAAAGGCGAGTCGGGCAACGGCTGCCGTTGAAATCGCCATCGTGATCACCCCTGCCGCAGCGAGCAGGTACCAACCCCGATGAATGACCGATCCGATCAAAACAAATTTTCCAATAAACCCGGGAAACGGCGGCAGGCCTACGAGACAGACTAAAAACAAAATTAGAGAAATACATTCGGGTATTGATCGACTCAGCGCCGCATGGAGGTCAGAAAGGCGATCGGATTCGATTTCATCTAAGAGAAATCCCACCACCGAGAAAGCGCCCACCAAAGCGAAGAGCTGGATCAAAAGACTATAAAGGAGGGCCGCTACTCCCGATTGATCGAGCACCAAAAGTCCCATCAACAAGAAGCCCGACTCCGCCATGACCAGATAAGAGATCAATCGTTTTGCGCCAGACTGTCTCAGAGCGAGTAGGGCACCTACCAGCATCGTGGCTCCAGAAGCCAATGCTACGATTTGTTGCCATTGAAATCCGCCGATGGCTGTCCACTGTTGGGCAGAAGACGGATCTGTGGCTCCTCCTTCTAATACCGGTTTGGCAAAAACCACCACGAAGAAGCGGAGCGCCATCGCAAACCCCGCTACGCGAGACCCGAGACTTAAAAAGGAGGAAACTACCGTGGGCGAACCTTCCAGCACATCCGGCGAAGCTAAATGCATCGGAAAAGCGCCGAATTGGTAACAAAAGGCTGAGAACATCAAAATGAAAATGACCAAACCCGTTTGGACAGGAATGGGGTTCGACTGAAGCACGTGGTGCATTTCATAAATATTCAAGGTGCGGGTGTGCGCAAAGAGCAGGGCCAATCCAAAAAGGAAAAGCGCGCTCGACGCCGAACCGAGCACCAAGTGCTTCATGGCTGCTTCCGTCGATAGAGACGAACGCTTTCCATAAGCAGCCAGGCAATAGCTCACTACGTTCATGAACTGGAGAACCAAGAAGCCCAGCAACATATCGGCCGAACAAGCCGCCAGCCCCATCGCCAAAGTCGACGCCACGACGAGAGCACAAAACTCCGCGCGCTTATTGGAGTCGACTTCCTTAGTAAAGATGGAGGCCACAATAGTGAGGCCCGCCAAGAGGATAAAAAACATTTTGAAAAACAAAGAGAGCGCATCGACAGAGAGATCTTGTCCCCACACCAGCGCATCGCCATGGCGATAGATCGCCCAACTTTGGACGAAGGCCCCGGCCAAGCCGGCCAGCGCCGTCGCAGTGATCAGGCGAACCTTCTCCCCATAGTAGCCAATTTCACCCGCGATGATTCCGGCGAGAGTGAGGCCTAGAAAAATTTCTGGAAGAAGAAGGATGAAGTCTTTCATTTATTTAATCGTCGACAACAAGGTAAGAGCGGTGGGTCTCACCAACTCGATCAAGAACTTCGGATAAAGTCCCAGTAAAACTAAACTCACCACCAAGGGAACGAGGTACGCCTTTTCCCAAGCGGTGAGATCCATAAAGTCCGAAGATTTTTCGGAAACTGCTTTTCCAAAAAACACCGTACGGTACATGCCAAACAGGTAATAGGTCGCTAACAAGAAAGCCAAACCACCGAAGAGTACCACCACCGGGTGAACCGAAAAACTTCCGATCATGAGAAGCGAGCGACCCACGAAACCCCCAAAGCCGGGAATTCCCAAGAGCGAAGCAATCATCACACCCGCAACCACCGCAATCATCGGCGCTTGAGAAGCAATTCCACCAATGGCCACCTTGCCGTCTTCGTCTTTAAATACAGTCTTACCGGTTCGATCTGAAATGATTCCTGCAAACAAGCCGAAGCCTGCTACGCCCAATCCTAAGACGAGGGCTTGGAAAATCGAACCCACCACACCTGCGGAGCTCAAGGAGCCGATACCAATTAAGAGCGCACCGACTTCTCCCAGGCAAACGAAGGCCAGAAGCATCGTGAGACCCCGCTGAGCAACAGCGCAGATTCCACCCATCACGAGATTCACAGCACCAATCATAGCTACGGTATGGGCCATCTGTGCGACCGTCTCTGGAAAGAGGGTGTAAGTCGTGCGAACAAAAATATACATTCCGACCGGAACAGTGACTGCACCCAACGCCACGAAAGCAGAGGGAGGGGCTTCGCGCGCTACCTGAGTAAACCACCCATGGATGGGCCAGATTGGAATTCGAAATGCCAAACCAATTCCAAAGAAGGCAAACGCCACATTCGAAACTGAAAATTCGCTTTCTAAAATCTGAAATGTTTTTCCAGCCAGCTTTCCACCGGCAAGCTCCCTCAAAGAAAACGTGTGGGGATCGATGGAATAGTAAATGAGGATCAACGCAGCAAACAGGAACGCGTTTCCGATGGCTGAGGTGATCATGGTTTGAATCGCCGCTTTTTCACGACCCTCACCACCCCAGATCCCGATCATGAAAAAGATCGGGAGCGAACTCAGTGTCCAGAAAAAGAAAATCAGGAAGAGATCTTGTGCGCAAACAGCTCCCATCAAAGATGCCTGAAGCACCAAGAGGAGCGCCTGAATTCCACGAAGCCCGGATTTGCGGTTCGACTCCGCAGCAATCAAGAGCGGGAAAACGATCGAAATCAAAAGGACGAGAAGGGCATTGAGGCCGTCAATCGCAACGTCGTAGCTAATCGCGTACGAACCAATCCAAGCAAAGGTTTCGCTGACCTGAAAATCGGGAACCTGTTGGCGCATCGACCCCACTAAGACAATGCCGCACAAGCTGGCCGCCAAACTGGAAAGGAGCGCCGCCCAGCGCGTCACCGAGCCGCTGCTATTCTTACCTCCCACGGGAGGTAACAGCGCTTGAAGGATCGCCCCGAAAAATGGAAGAGCGATCATTAAACTAATTAAATGTCCTGCCATAACGTTCCCCTAGGAGTGAAATCTCAGAAAATGTACCAAGATCGCTACTCCAGATCCAATCATTAAGAATAAGTACCATTGCATATCGCCGCTCTGGACGATTTGAAAAAATTTTGCCGGAGTTTCAACACCGTGCTTCAGGGTGCTCCCCAAAGTGTTGGCAATTCCTTCGCTGGCTTTTGAAAACATCGAACCGGTTTTGTCGATGACGGTGGTCAAAAGTCTGGGCATCTGCTTATTCCAAGTTTCTGTATCGACCCAATGATGAAGCTGCCGTCCGACCCAATCCACGCCGTTCAAAAGCTTTTCTACAAACCGATCGAATGAATAGTTTTCGGAAAGCGCCTTGTTGAACCCTGGAAATTTTGCAGAAAATCCCACCATACGATCTTGCTCGCGACCTGTTGTCCAATAAGCAAAAAGAATTCCCATCGCTACGGATCCCCACATCAACCACGTAGCAGCGGCGAAGTCTTCGTCTCTCATCACCAAAGATTCACCGCCTAGGGCGCGGCTCAAAAGAGACAAGCCCATGGCATCGGTACCGGCGGGTAATGCTCCGCCCGTCAGTGTTCCTGCCCAGAACCAGGCAGATCCTAAAATCAGGAGCAAGAATGCCGGCATAACCAGGAGCGCCTGAGGTTGAACCTGTCTTCCCGATTTCAAAAACAACCAAACCGCTCGCCAAATCAACGCCACGGTAAAGAAAATGCAAATAGCGCCAACGGAAGTGAGCGCGCTGTTGCTGAGAGATTTTCCCAGCCAAGTCATCAAACCAAAACACATGACTGAACCTGGAAAACCCGAAGCGAATGCGCCGACCAGAAAAGCCAAGAAACCGGTCCAGAAATTTTTCTCACCCGGTTTTGCCGAAGACTCAAAAAGACAAAACCCGGCTACTGCCAGACAGCTGCCAATGAGAATGGCAATCGCTGGAAGGGGTCCCGAGAAGCACAGGCCCGCCACTGCGATTCCGTGAACAGAGATCAACCAATAGGCCACATTCTTTTTCAAATCGGTTTGAACTAAACCGGCAATCACCGCAAGAATTGCAGAAACCAGTGCAAACCAGCCAAAGGGAACTAAAATTCCCGTGTTTCGCAAAACGGGCTCAAGCCGAACCAAAGTAGCGAAGGCAGCCCAAGCCGGAAAAACCTGTGGAAAGAGAATGCGACTTTCTGAGGAATGGTCGGAGTCCGAAGAAACCCAACCCATGAGTGGAAAAAATTGAAGCTGAAAAAGAATGCCCGCCACCAAAAATCCCGCGGCGGTCTGAACCAAAGGAAGATCTGGCCACTGCGCGAGGTCCTTCGACCAAATCAATCCCGCCCCTGTGCTGATCAATCCAGCGGCACCCAAAGAGGTGAGAAGGAGGGCAAAAATTCTTTCTTTCGCGTAACGAGTATTTCCGTCGCTGCTCTGACCAGCGAGAGCACCAAAACCCCCGAGGGTTGCAATCCCTACGCCGATGTAAGCTAACCAAGGAGTAAGCGCCATCCACGCCAGCGCGACACCGCTCACACCCAGTGCCGCCGCCGCGAAATCAGAACCCCGAGGATTTCCACGCGCGACACGATTGATCAGATAGAAAAGCCCCATGACCACCGCGAGCAAAGCCATAGTGAGCCCTGCGAAGTCTTGAAGAATTCCAACGTGAACCGCTCGCTGCTCCACCCGCGGGGCGATCCAACCTCGCAACCACGGCACGGGCTGGAGATTCCCTTGCAGATAATCCATCCAACTTAAAATCGCGACGAGGAGAAGAGGCAACAAGCCCAAGCCAATAAGCCAATCGCCTTCACGAGGCAAACGACGTCCCCAAAACATTCCCGCTAAACCCACTAAGAAAGCGGCAAAAGTCCCCAGAAACAACATCTGCGGGGAAATCTGAGAAACGCTTGTGACTGTCTCAACCATTTATCAAGTCTCTCAATTCTTTAACGATCGAACATCTTCGACGCTAGTTCGCTTCTTCAAATAAAAAATTCTCACGGCAAGCGCGTAACCCACCACGAGCTGGCCGATCTGACTCAGTGTAATGAAGAGTCCGAAGAGGTGCCCCTCATTAGGAACGTGCGACGCAACCCCTGACAAGACCAACATTAAACTGGCCGAAAGCCCTAAGAGCTGAAGGCCCACGAGTAAACCCAAAATAGTTTTGCGATAGAGAACACAAACTAGACCCAAACCACCTAGAAGGGCTGCAATGGTAATCATGTTTCGGGCTTCTCCAATCTCGCCACCACACCGGAACCCACGATGACTAAAAAGAGAAGTAGCGCAAGAATCTCAACCGCAAGCAGGTGATCCTCGGCAAGCGAACGTCCCAGCCCCTGTACGCCCATTGCGACTTCTGATTTCTTCTCAGTTTCTTGAGTCTGAGGCCCATAGGTTTTGGTGGTTTCAATAATTTCATGCGGATCCGAAAAAAGAATCCCATGCTGAGCCATGCTTGGTAAATGAGTAGCCCCTAACCAAATCATTCCCGCAAAAGCACTGCCCACAATCAAGGGCATGACGGGACGAAACCATTCCTTCTTCTTTTCCGGTTCTGGAGTTACCGAAACACCCAATGCTGCATCTTCTGGGGTACTAAATTCACCGAACATCACCGCGTAGAAAATAAATGCGATGGCAATCAGAGTGGAGAGCAGCCACTGAATCACCGCCAGCAACTCCGCTCCCAACGACAAGTAAAGCCCACCGACCCCGAGCCCACACACCCAAAGGGCCAAGACTGCCCGACGAAGATCCGTCATAAACGTGGCCAGGACTCCACCCAAAACCGCGATTCCTCCGCAGGCCCAAAAAATCATAGCGTCTCCTCCGCTTCCTTGGCCTGACGTATGGCTGCCCATTTCGTTCGCTGTTCGGGAGTAATTCTTCCTCGACCAAAACTAATAACGAGATCTCGAGGGTAGTAAGCGGCTCCTTCGTACTCTTTCGTATGAACGAGCGACTGCGGAATGCAAACCTCCACACACAGACCACAGAACATGCAGCGAGACATGTCGATGTCGAATACTGCCACCCAAACTTTCGAAGCTTCCGTCCCCAATTCATTTTCAACCGTGATGCATTTCGTGGGACAGATTTCTTCGCAAGCTTTGCAACCCGTGCACCGATCAATGTCGTTAAACAACAATCCACGAGAGCGCGAAGGCAAGTCATCCGCGGTGCGGGAAGAAACTGGATCTGGATATTGTTCGGTCACTTCTTTATGAAGATCGCCTGAACGTCGGTTGAACAAGTAGGGGAGCGCCGTAAAGCATGAAGTAAGGATGGATTTCACTCCCAAGTAAACTTCCCGCAGATACTTTAGAACGCTGGTAAAAACAGATTCCATCAGTGGTTCACCCAAATCATCCAAACCGTTGTCCCAATGAGCGCCATTAACGAGAGAGGGCTTAGTACTTTCCACGCCATGTCGGTAATCTGATCTGCACGAATTCGGGGGTTTGCACGCGCTACCCAAGTCACACCCAACATCACCAAACCCGTTTTCACGAGGAGCACCAGAAGCTCAACCGCCTCGAGCGCCACCGGCGTGCTGTAGTTTCGAATGGCATCCGTCACAAAAAGAGGAAGATTCCAGGCGCCCATAAAAAGAACCACGGCGATTTCTGACCAGAGAAAAAATCCATAGAAGCGCCCCAAGCGGAACAGACTCAAGCGGCGGCCGTAAAGATGCGAGCTCACCCCACCGTGAATGTCAGGAACGGAAAGCCCTCCATCAAGCGGCGATATCCCTAGCAAAACCATTCCGCTCGCTAAAAACACAAAGAAGGCAATGAACTGAAAAGGATCTGAAAAAACGGTCCAATGCAAAGGAGACGAACCTTGAGCTGCAGCAACCGCGCTCCAACGAAAACTTCCGGCGCGAAGACCCACGCAGATCATTCCGATCATTGCTGGGAACGCGCCAGCAAGAGCTTGCGATGCTACGCGAATGCCACCAAACCATCCCGGAATAGAGCCCTGATTCAAGCCCATCAGCATTGTTCCTAGCGCGAGAATCAGTGCCGCCCAAAAAAGCATGAACGCACTCATGTCGGTATCTACCAACAAGAACATGGAACCCAATGGCAATACGGCTACCGTGGAATAAAGAGCCATGGTGTGAAGTCCCAACCAAAACGCTTCACGCCACCCGCTAACAATTCGTTTTTCTTTCTGTAGAAGTTTCAACAAATCGGCAAGAGGTTGAAACAATCCAGCCAACCCCACCCGGTTCGGACCAATACGCGCTTGTAGATCGGCAGAAATTTTTCGATCCAAGAACGCCATGAATCCGGCGCCCGGCATGATAACGAAGAAGTAAACAAAGCCAACGATAGAGGCGGCGACCGCCCACTCAGGAGTTCCTGCGGGAAAAACATCTAGTCCATCCCAAGCAGACATCCACGGCTTCATCGATCGGCCTCCGCAATTCCAAGATCTAAGCTCGCTAAAATCACGGGCAGATCTTCCAAGCGTCCGCCTACCAATAAATCCGGCACCGCTTGCAAGAGGGGGAGGGTGGGCACGCGAAACTGAACGCGAGAAGGATTTTTTCCGCCGTCCGAAACCAAATGGCAACCCAGCATTCCGCGCGGACTCTCGACTCGAACGTAAGCCTCTCCAGCGGGGACTTCAAAATTATCCATCAAACTTTCTTTCCAGAACGGGCCTCGCGGTAACGATTCGACAGCCTGCTTGAGAAGATCGATTCCCAAAGCAATTTCACGAAGACGCAACAAGAAGCGGTCGAGAGCGTCGCCCTGAGTGCCCCCTTCCCCCTTTCCAAGCGGAATGTGAAAGTCGAGCTGATCGTAACCGCAATAGGGATAGGACTTTCGAACATCGTAGGGAAGTCCTGCGGCGCGAGCGTTCGGACCCGAAATTCCCAGGTGCTTTGCAAACTCCGAAGAAATAATTCCCACGTTTGCTGTTCGTTTTACAAACGCACGATTGAACGTGAAAAGATCATTATATTCCTTAAGGCGCACGCGAAGCATGTCGACGGTTTCATGGACGCGCTCCATAAACCCTTCCGTCACGTCGGCAACCACTCCCCCAAAGCGCAAGAAGTTGAGTGACGCTCGCGACCCGGTTTGGAGCTCGAGAAGATCCAAAACTTTTTCGCGATCTCGAAGCACGTAGTGAAGCATGGTATCTGAACCCACGGCACGTGCGACCCGAGCAATGAATCCGAGGTGACAAGAAAGCCGTGTGAGTTCCGCCAAAATAACTCGAATTCTTTGGGCGCGCGGGGGTACCACAATGCCCACGATTTCTTCTACGGCTAAGCAAAGGACCAGCTCGCCAAATACAGCGCTCTCAGGATCGAGGTGATCCATGTACGGAATAGTGGAACGCCATGGATGAAGCTCGAGGGCCTTTTCCAAACCGCGATGTAAGAAGCCGGTTTCCACCACACCGGCCACCACTACTTCACCGTCGAGCTTCAGATGCACGCGCATCGGACCAGGCAGCGCTCCGTGATAGGGCCCCACCACCCACGAAGTCAGGTCGGTGCGAAGATGCTCTGGGCGCGAACCTGTTCTTCTATCGATGATCATGTCACCACTCCGTAATCATCAGGCTCGGTGTGCCCTGTTGGTCGGGTGTGCGGAATATTCAGAAACTCGGTCGGGAAAACATAACTTTTTCGAAGCGGGTAACCCACCCATCCCCGGGGGAGAATAAACCTTCCCGACGACGAACCCGGCACCGGATTTCCCACAAATCGAATTCCGAAAAGATCGCTGGCCTCTAGCTCTGGAAGTTTTGCCATCGGCCATGTTTTCACCACCGAAAGCATTTCAACCGGCGCCTCGGGTGAATCTGGAACAATCGACACCCGCAAATAGAGCGTGTGCCCTTTTTCTTGCGAGCGTAAAAAATAAGTCAGCACCAACGCCTTATCGACTTCCATCACCGAAAGATTTTCGAGCCAATCAAAAGAGAAGTCGACATCCTTGCGAATTGCTTGCGCAACCTTCTGAATCGATTTCGCCTCGACCCAGACGGAGATTTCCCCACCTCGCCCAAACGGGCGAACTTCTAAAACCGCTCCGGGTACGGCTTCTTCAAGCCTGGGGATGAGATCGCTGGTGTCCACGAATTTTTTCCTGAAGTGTAATAAGTCCGTTCATGATGGCTTCGGGGCGCGCTGGGCAACCCGGCACGTAAATATCTACGGGTACAATACGGTCTGCGCCCGGCACGACTCCGTAACTAAACTCGGGCGCGAAAGGTCCGCCTCCGGTGGCGCAAGATCCTAAACACATCACGTATTTTGGAGCGGGCATCTGATCATAAAGCGCACGAAGATGAGTTGCAGCCTTGTAAGAAATCAAACCCGTCACGATCAGAAGATCCGCCTGGCGCGGATCAATCTGCTGGACGCAGCCGAAGCGTTCCAAATCATATCGTGGCCCCATGGCCGCGAGGATCTCATCCGCACAGCAACCACCGCCGGTCGTGACATACCAAAGGGAACTCGAGCGCGCCCAGCTGAGCACTTTGTCGATCGTGGAGAGATGAAAGCCGCCTGACTTCAAGTTTCATCCTCCTCGCGAAAACTCTTCACCCAATCCAAGTCACCCTTTCGAGCGGAGTACAAAAGTCCGAGCGCTGCAAATCCCACTATGGTCCCGATACAAATCAATCCTTTGAGCGCGTTGGATCGCGCTGGATTTTCTTTTAGAATTCCCACGCAAGGAACCAAAATCAGTGCCAACGTCACTAAAATCAAAGCGGCGTTGGATCCTAAGAAAAATCGCGTGTTTACTTTTTTTCCAATGGCGGTGTCGCTGGATCGACGAGCAGGTTTTTGCTGAAGCTGAAGCTCGCTCATCGATTCGCCAAAAGAACCCTGATGAGAAGGGGACTCCGCCTTCGGTCGATGACGGACAAGAAGGGAAACCAGCCACAAAGCACCAGGCACAGCCAGGGCTAAAACCGCTGAAAGAAAGACGACATAGTAGACTTCCCAACCGCTTGGCATCAGGTCGATATCCCCAGAGAAATAATAGAGTTAGACGGCCCTAAGAGACTATCCCAAAAATATCTTAGTTGCGAGCCCGAGCGAAGAAGCGCTACACAGAGCGGAATGGCTTCCAGCCCTATTGGGTCGATTCTAAAATCGGTCCAAGAAATCGGTCGCGAACTTCAGGAACCGGTCCATGTTTTTGGAACTACGGCTCCTACTCGTGCGTTCTTTTTAGCCCGCTGGTGGGCCTGGGCCCAAGAAAACCTGAGTACGTCACTTCCACCAGAATCGGTTGTGCTCTGTAGCGATGACGCGACCGCAGAAGACCTTGCCAATGACCTGGAAGCCTTAAGCAGAGCGATTCTTGGGACATCCGTGAATGCCATTCACTTTCCGACCTGGGAACAGTCGCCGTACAGCTCGATCGTTCCTTCACTTCGAACTCGGCACCAAAGAATTTCGGTTTTGGGTCGACTGATTCAGAAACAAAAGACGCCGTCGATAATCGTCACGACCTGGGCCGCGGCGTGTCAGGCCACGCTTCCAGAAAAAACTCTTCGCGACCTCAGCATTTCGCTCCGAGTTGGAACCAGCATTGAATCGCTCGAGACCCTCATCCGCCGACTTTTGGATGCGGGCTATTTGCGGGTGGACCCCGTGGAAGACCCCGGTTCCTTTGCCGTGAGAGGGGAGATCGTCGATATTTTCCCTCCAGGAGCAGACTTGCCTTATCGAATTGAACTTTTTGGAGAAGAGATCGAAAAAATTCGGCTCTTTGATCCTCAATCACAACGCGTGATCACTGAGAAAAAAGAACCCGATCCCCAAGAAATTTTTATCACTCCCGCTCGCGAGGTGCTGGTCAATCCTTCAACCACGCCGTTGATTCGGGAACGAATTAAAACCTATGCCGATGACGTGGGCATTTCGCGAGCCATTCGAGATCCGATTTTACATTCGGTTTCGGAAGGAACATATCCACAACACAGCGACGCGTGGGCACCTTTTGCTTACGAAAAACCAGAAAACCTCTGGAGCTACATTAAAAATCCGATCGTGATCTGGGACGACGAAATGGCCGTCCTTCAAAACTGGGACAGCTTTCAGCAGGAACAAAACACTCTTGCCGAAGAATCGAAATCAACCGGACTCATTCTTCCTCCTGTGCCCTCGCTCTTTCACTCTCCGAAGGAGCTCGAGCAGAGCATTCGGTTCGCAACCAAAGTTCATCTCGACCGAGTGGAAATGGTCGACACTCAGAAAAAAGAAGAAGAACCCCTTCCTGAGGAGACCGGTCCTCCGCAAGAAACCGAAAAAATCTCGTCGCGCCATCGCATCGCCGTAAAAACCAATTCTGATCTCGGTTTGGGTTCACGACACTCTCTCGCCGAGCTGGAACCTAAGTTTCGACTCTGGTTGAAGCAGGGGTTTCGAGTGGTCATCCTCGCCTCTACGCAGAGTCAGCTGGATCGAATTCGCTTCCTGCTCGAAGAGCGCCAGCTGCCCTGTAAAGCCGACGGTGAACCCATCCCCTCCATCATCACTTTAAAGAACGGTTCCATCACCGAAGGATTTCGCTGGCCTGCGGAAGGCCTCGTTGTCCTCACCGAGAGTGACATCCTCGGCACTCGACACATTCCTCAACGCAAACGCAGTGGGGACAGAAAATCTTCCGCAAAAGAATGGTCGGGCCTTCAAGCCTTGTCGGACCTCTCTCCCGGTGACGCCATTGTTCATGTGGATCATGGAATTGGCCGCTACAACGGGCTAGTGCGCCTCGACCTTCAAGGTGCGCCCAGCGACTTCCTCCAGGTCGAGTATGCCAATAAAGACAAACTCTACATTCCGATTTATCGCCTGAATGTCGTTCAAAAATACGTGGGATCTGCCGACTCCGTCACTTTAGATAAACTGGGCAGCACTCAGTTTGCGAAAGCGAAGGAGAAAGTTCGCGACGCCGTTAAGAAGCTGGCCATCGATCTCGTGAAGCTCTACGCCGAACGAAAAGTCCGACCTGGAATTCAGTTCTCACCCCGAGACGGCGTCTTCAAAGAATTCGAAGCGCAGTTTCCTTACGACGAAACCCCCGATCAGCTCAAAGCAATCGACGACACCCTTTCCGACATGGAATCTGGAAAAGCCATGGACCGCCTGATTTGCGGCGACGTGGGGTACGGAAAAACAGAAGTCGCGATTCGTGCAGCGTTTCGCGCCGTCACCGACGGAAAACAGGTGGCGGTGTTGGTTCCCACTACCATCCTAGCCCATCAGCACGAACAATCTTTCAAGGCCCGCTTAAAAGACTACCCCATCAAGGTGGAATCGATTTCTCGGTTTAAATCCGCCAAAGAACAGAAGGCGGTTTTAGAGGAAGCCGCCCAAGGTAAAGTAGATATCTTAATTGGAACTCACCGACTGCTTTCCCGCGACATTCGTTTCAAGGACCTAGGCTTAGTCATTGTCGACGAAGAGCACCGGTTTGGGGTTGAACACAAAGAGAAGCTGAAGACGCTGAAGATCAACACTCACGTTCTCACTCTCACCGCCACGCCAATTCCGCGAACACTCCACATGTCCTTGTCGGGGCTTCGAGACATCAGCCTGATCAACACGCCCCCTGTGGATCGGCTTCCGATTCGAACTTACGTTTCTAAATTCGACGACTCCCTCATCAAGCGCGCCATCGAAATGGAAATCAACCGCGGGGGACAAGCCTTCTTCGTTCACAATCGAGTGGAGTCGATTTTCAATATTGCCAACCAGTTGCGCGACTTGATTCCGTCTGCAAAAATTTCCGTCGCACACGGACAAATGCCCGACACCGTTTTGGAAGAAGCGATGGTGAACTTCTATTCCAAGCAAAGCAACTTGCTGGTCTGCACGGCCATCATCGAGTCCGGTTTGGACTTACCCTCTGCAAATACCATCTTGGTAAACCACGCGGATCGGTTCGGACTTGCACAGCTCTACCAAATTCGAGGACGCGTTGGCCGCGGACAGAACCGCGCTTACGCTTACTTGCTCATTCCCGCAGAAGGTTCCATCACCGAAGATGCCAAGCGCCGACTCGAAGTCATTCAGCGCTTCGTAGAACTCGGAAGTGGCTTCAGCGTGGCTTCGCACGACATGGAAATTCGCGGGGGAGGGGACTTACTCGGCCCGCAACAATCGGGACACATCGCCACCGTCGGCTTTGATCTCTACACGGAGCTACTCGAAGAAGCGATTCGGGAACTTCAAGGCAAGCCCCTGGAACCCGAAGAATCTCGCCGAGAGCCCGAAATTCGCGTGCCTTTCGCCGCATTTCTGGGCGATCAATACGTACCAGATGTTCACCAACGCCTTTCCCTTTACCGAAGATTTTCTGCCGCCACCCAGGAACAAGAAATTCAGTCTCTTGAGGAAGAGTTGAAAGATCGGTTCGGTCCGCTGCCACCCGAAGCTCAGAACCTCATGTGGCTGATTCGTCTCAAGCAACTTTTGAAACGATTTGGAATTGATGCGCTCGCGGCCGGAAAAGAAAAACTCTCGCTCACTCCGGGCAAAGATAGCCCACTCGATCCGGGCCGCGTCATCTCATTGGTTTCTACAAAGCCCGATCAGTATCAAATTACCCCGGACTCCAAGCTGGTCGTCAAAATTCCGACGACCACCCTTTCAGAACTCTACCTTTCTCTGGAAAGCCTATTGCACGGCGTTCAGATCGTGTTAGCCTCTAAGTAATGAAGATCGCGACTAACTCATTGTTCTTTTTGGGCACATTGGCAGTGAGCTCGTTTTTTTCTCCCCCAACTTTGGGAGCAACGGAGCTCGCTAAAATCAACGGCACGGTGATTACCCTCGAAGATTTTAATAAGCGTTACCAAGAAAACTCCAAGTACTTTCCGTTTCGTGCTCCGACCCGACAAGCTGTTCTCGAGGACATGATTAAGCGAGAGCTCGCGGTTCAAGAGGCGAAGAAGATGGGACTTGATCGCGATCCCGTTGTGATCGATCGCATGCAATCGGTTCTGTATCATTCGCTCGTAGAAAAAAAATTGGGCAAAGAATTTGAAGCGATTTCTGTGACCACCGCTGAAGCAAAAGAATACTACCAAAAGAACCCGGAAATCCGCACCAGTCACGTGTTTGTATCCGTCGCTCCCGGCGCAAATGCTGAAGCGGATCGAAAGGCCCTCGCGCGTATCAAGGCGGTTTACGAGGACCATATTCGTCCCGGAAAAATGAGTTTTGCTGAAGTCGCTCAACGTTTTTCTGAAGGCACCGCAGCCCCCATGGGCGGCGATATCGACTATCAAACGAAGGACCGCCTGGATCCCAAGTACTACGACGAAGCTGTTCGACTCAGAACACCGGGTCAAGTCAGCGGAATCGTTCGTTCCCAATACGGCTATCACGTGATCAAGCTCACGGCGATTCGCCCCTGGTCTGAGACGGATCAGCCGCGCATTAAGCAGCTATTGATTGAGGAACGCCGTCAACAAATCCTGGACAAGTACTTAGGCCAGCTCCGACAGGGCGCCAAGGTGTCTGTCCAGTCTTCTCTCATCAAGAATTAGGTTGGGACTCTTCCCAGTTTGTGCGATGTAACCCCTATGAAGAAGCTCTGGATTCTTCCGCTTTTTGCGGTCTTTTTTAATACTTCTCCGGCTAAGTGCGTCATGCTGGATCGAATTGAAGCCTCGGTCAACTCGGGCCCCATCCTGCTTTCGGATGTTCGAAAATTTCGACAGTCCATCGGAATTCGAACCCAGCTGGATCCTCTTTTTGCAGGAACCGCTATCGCCAAAAAAGGGGCTGCCGCTACTGAAGCCGAAATTATCGCTTACCTTACTGATGAAAAAATCATCACCCAAAAATTTGAAATCGGGGATGCCGAAGTCGAACAAAACATTAATTCGATCCAAACCAGTAATAAGATTGACCGCGCTGGCCTTAAAAGTCTTTTGAAGAACGAAGGCATTAGCTTCGATGAATATTTTGAACTCATGCGAATTAGTTCAGCCAAAAAAGAACTGATCGAAAGAGAAATTCGCGGCAAGGTTGCCATTACCAACGACGACGTAAAAAACGAATACTATTCCCGCTACAGCAAGTCGGCAAAGGCTCCTCGCTCTTATCAAATCAAAGCCATCACGATTTCAAACTCCACATTTAAAACTCCGGCTGCCGCGAAAGATGCTGCACTCAATGCCCTGAAAGCCATTCGTGGCGGCGAGGCCTTCGAAGAAGTCGCCAAGCGCGCCAGTGACGACTCCAACGCCCAAAACGGCGGCGAACTTGGAACCATGACGGAAGACCAAATGTCGCCCATCATCCGCGCGGAACTTAAGAAATTGCGAATCGGCGGCGTGAGCGATGTCGTTACGAATCCTGGAATTGGCTACATGATTTTTAAATTGGCTAACATTGAATCAGGCGAAAGTGCTCAATACGAAAAGAAGGCTGAAGAAATTCGCGCCTCTCTTGCCACGAATGAATATCAGCGTCAGATCGAGCTCTGGTTAGAGCGAGAAAGACAAAAAGCCTTTATTCACAAGGCTGGCGAAGATCCTCTCGCCGCATTTAAGGCGCGCAAAAGCGCGAAGTAATCATGCTGCTTGCAGTAACTCCGGGAGATCCGGAAGGCATTGGGCCAGAAGTCGTCTGGAAGAGCTTCCAAAAAAATTGGGATTTTTTAAAAAGAGAAAACATCTCTCCGGTTTGCTTTGGGGCTCGCGCACCCTTCGATGCCATGGGTGTACGGATTCGAGAATTGAAACTGACGGATTTTGCGTCACAAGCACAAGCAGTTCCCTCTGAACCCACCATCCAAATCGTAGCGGCTCCCATAAAAACTTCGAAAAAAAGTCTGCCCGGATTTCAATGCGGTTGGGCGATAAAAACCGCTGTCGGCGAAATTCGAAAAGGAATCCTGGGTGGTTTAGTCACAGGCCCCATTAGCAAAGAACGGTTGCAACAAGGCGGCTTCATGTACCCTGGGCATACAGAGTTCCTGGCTGCTCTTTGCAAAGTTCGAAACGTGACCATGATGCTTGCGAACGATCAATTGAAAATCACACTCGTAACGACCCACTTGCCACTCAGCGCTGTGTCCAAAGCCATTACACCTAAGGCGATTGAACGCGCAGTCTTACACACTTCCGCCTCTCTTCAAGACTGGTTCCGAATTTCAAAACCGCGAATTGCAGTAGCGGCTCTCAACCCGCATGCCGGAGAAAACGGCCTTCTTGGGAAAGAAGAAAAGAAAGTCATCGGCCCCGAGATTACGCGACTTCAAAAAAAGCATTCCGGTCGGTTTGAAATTTCAGGCCCACATCCCGCAGATACTCTTTTCGCGCAGAATCAGATCGCCGAGCTCAGTGAAAAATTTGACGCTGTTGTTTGCATGTACCATGACCAAGGCCTAATCCCGGTAAAGCTCCTTGATTTCCCAAAGACGGTGAATGTAACTTTAGGATTACCGATTATTCGAACGTCAGTGGATCATGGCGTCGGTTTTGATATCGTCGGAAAGAACAAAGCAGATCCTTCGAGCTTCGGTGCTGCTCTTCTGATGGCTGCCGACTTGTGTAAGAGGAACTCCAAATGAACTTTAAAATCAATCCTTCTATTTTTCGCGAATACGACATCCGCGGACTCGCTGAAAAAGATCTCACTCCCGCATTTGCGGAAGCGTTGGGATTGACCTATGCCAAGTATGTCGCCGGTCGCACACCGGTAGCTAGCAGAAAAAATCTCACTGTGGGGGTAGGCTGGGATTGTCGTCTCAGTAGCGACAGTTATTCTTCCGCGCTAGTTGCTGGACTTACCAAGGGGGGGCTCGACGTGGTTCGCCTCGGCGTTTGTCCCACTCCTTTAACCTACTTCAGTGTTTTCCACCTCGACCTCGATGGCGCCATCATGGTGACCGGGTCTCACAATCCAGCCGAGTACAATGGTTTTAAAATCTGCGTAGGCAGAGACACCATTCACGGGCATCAGATTCAGGAACTCCGCGCCCTGATGGAAAAGGGACCAGTACCCGCTCCGCATGTCGGAAAAACTTCGGACTATGAAATCATTCCGCCGTACATCGATCACTTGGTAAAAAACGCACGCGGACTGAAAAAGAAGAAGATCGTTCTCGACGCTGGGAATGGAACCGCCGCAACGGTGGCTCCGCCGCTCTTTAAAAAACTGGGCGCTGACGTAGTGGAACTTTATTGCACCCTGGATGGTCGTTTTCCCAACCACCACCCTGACCCAACGGTTCCCGCGAATCTGAAGGACCTGGTTGCCACCATCAAAAAGACTGGCGCTGATTTCGGTGTTGCCTTTGATGGCGACTCCGATCGCATTGGCCTGGTTGACAACACGGGGAGAATTCTTTTCGGCGACGAATTGATGGTGATCTTGTCTCGCGATGTTTTAAAAGACAAACCGGGATCCACTATCATTTCGGAAGTGAAGTCGAGCTACAAACTCTACAACGATATTACTGCCAAGGGCGGTAAGGCGATCATGTGGAAAACCGGTCACTCTCTGATCAAGTCCAAAATGAAAGAAACTAAAGCCGCGTTAGCTGGTGAAATGTCCGGTCACATTTTCTTTGCGGATCGCTACTTCGGATTCGACGACGCCATCTATGCCGCTCTTCGGGTCTATGAAATTTCCTCCAAGACAAACGGCCCCGTCTCCTCGTTGATCGAAGACCTGGAACCAACGGTGTCGACTCCTGAAATTCGCGTCGACTGCGAAGAAGCGAAGAAATTTAAGCTCGTTGAAGAGATGAAGAAACTCTTGGGGAAGAGCCCGAAGGTGCCCAAGGAAAAGATTAACGATATCGACGGTATTCGGGTCGACTTTGGGGATGCCTGGGGTTTGATGCGCGCTTCAAACACTCAACCTGTCTTAGTTCTGCGCTTTGAAGCCCCCAATGCATCTCGCCTTGCCGAAGTTCGCGGAATTTTTGAAGCCGCCCTGTCCGAGGCTGCCAAAGCCATTGGCCACGCACCGATTTCGGTTGCTGAGGGTGGCGGTTCCCACTAGAACGAGGACATGAAGCACGCCCACGACGAAGCCATCGTCGTACGTAAAGCCCAGGTCCACAACCTCAAGACGATTGATGTCTGGATTCCTCGCGACAAACTCACCGTCGTCACCGGTCCATCAGGATCCGGCAAATCCTCGCTCGCCTTCGACACAATCTATGCCGAAGGCCAACGCCGCTACGTCGAAAGTCTTTCAGCATACGCTAGGCAGTTTTTAGAACAACTCAGCAAACCCGACGTGGAATCCATCGACGGCCTGAGCCCCACGATTTCTATCGAGCAACGAACCACGAGCTACAACCCTCGGTCGACAGTCGGAACAGTCACCGAACTCTACGACTATCTACGCCTGCTTTATGCTCGAATCTCAAAACCATTTTGTTGGAACTGCGGAAAACCCATCCAATCGCAATCCCCCCAGCAGATTGTTGATCATATATTGTCCTCCCCACAGGGATCGAAGCTTGCCATTCTGGCGCCCATTGTTCGCGGCAGAAAAGGGGAGTACCAGAAAGAACTCGTTCAGCTCCGACAGCGTGGATTCGTTCGTGTGCGCATTGATGGTGAAGTGCTTGACCTTTCTCAAGACATTTCGCTCGATCGAAACAAGAAACACGACATTGAAGTCTACGTCGATCGCCTCATTATTAAGGATGACCCGTCTCAACTCGGCACCCGAGTGAGCGACTCGGTAGAAATGGCGCTCAAGATGGGGGAGGGCTCTCTCATCCTTCAATACATTGAAGGCAGTAAAACAACCGAGACGTTGCTTTCTGAAAAGTTTGCGTGCACAGACTGCGGCATTAGCTACCCGGCACCCGAGCCTCGAACCTTTTCATTCAACAGTCCCGCGGGTGCGTGCCCTCATTGCGATGGTCTCGGAGTCAATCCCGCCATTAAAGCAGAAACTCTCGGCGACGAAGAAGAGACCCCGGCTGATATTCCTGTTCTTCATACGGAACGAACTCCAGAAACCATGCCGTGTCCAGAATGCCGCGGTTTGCGTCTCCGAAAAGAAAGCTTGGCGTTCAAGATTCAAAAGCAGAACATCGCGGAACTTTGCCGACTTTCTCTGACAGATCTCGGAAGTTTTTTTTCTACGATCGCACTCACCGACCGTGAAAAGTTGATCTCTGATAAAATCCTGAAAGAAATCCAGGAACGAATCGGCTTTCTCCTTCAAGTGGGGGTCGGATACTTGAGCTTGAGTCGATCCGCACAAACTCTGTCTGGTGGAGAATCTCAACGGATTCGTCTAGCAACCCAAATTGGTAGTTCGTTAGTGGGCGTGATTTATGTTCTCGACGAGCCTAGCATTGGACTTCACCAGCGCGACAACGACAAGCTCATGGAGACGCTGATACGCTTACGCGATCTAGGAAACACCGTTTTGGTAGTGGAACACGATCGCGACACGATGGAGAAGGCGGATTGGATCGTCGACATGGGCCCAGGCGCGGGCACTCTCGGGGGCGAGGTCGTTGCCCAAGGGAAGCTGGAACAGATTCTAGAATCTAAAAGGAGTCTGACCGGAAAATACCTTCGCGGGGATCTGAAAATCGAGGTTCCAAAAATTCGTCGACCTTGGTCGAAAGAACGCGCCATCAGCATATTGGGCGCAGAACAAAATAATCTCAAAAACATCGATATTGATTTTCCACTGGGAACTCTCACCTGTGTTACCGGCGTTTCCGGAAGCGGAAAGAGCACGCTCATCATTGATACCCTTTATCGCATTTTGGTGAAATCGCTTTACCGCGCTGGGGGGCCCGATCCGGTGATTAAGAAAATTACCGGCCTCGAACACATCGATAAGGTGATCGACATCGACCAAAGTCCGATCGGGAGAACGCCCCGCTCAAACCCAGCTACTTACATTGGTCTCTTCAGTTTGATTCGAGATCTGTTTGCTCAGCTCCCCGAGTCTCAAATTCGCGGTTACGGTCCGGGACGTTATTCCTTCAATGTCAAAGGGGGCCGCTGCGAAGCCTGTGAAGGAGACGGTGTTACAAAAATTGAAATGCACTTCCTTCCCGATGTTTTTGTGACTTGCGACGTTTGCAAAGGAAAGCGCTACGGAAGAGAAACCCTCGAAATTCTCTACAAGGGAAAAAACATCAGCGAAGTTTTGAACATGACGGGCGCTGAAGCCCTGCCTTTCTTCGACGCCATTCCTTCTATTAAAGCGAAACTAAAAATCCTGAATGACGTGGGCTTGGGCTATCTGGCTCTCGGGCAAAGTGCGACGACTCTCTCCGGAGGCGAGGCTCAGCGACTGAAGCTTTCTAAGGAACTTTCACGACGAAGTACCGGCCGCACCTTTTATATTTTGGATGAACCCTCCACGGGTCTCCACTTCGACGACATCAAGAAACTCATTGGCATTCTTCAAGCCCTTGTCGACCAGGGAAATACCGTGGTGGTGGTGGAACACAATCTCGACATCATCAAGGTTGCCGATCATATTATCGACATGGGCCCCGAAGGCGGTGCAGCAGGCGGCGAGGTCGTGGCCTCGGGCACCCCCGAAGAAGTGGCCGAAAACTCCGGAAGTTACACCGGAAAATACCTACGCCCCTACCTTCGCTAGCGCAGCGTGCCTTGCATTCATTTCTCCTCGAAGTAAAAGCCCCCTCTGACAGGCCTAGGACTTCGGCCGCGTCGCTACATCGGGGGGAAATTCGTGTCACACTCAGCACTGCTGTTTTTGGCTTCTATTCTAGTTTCATTGCCAGCAAAGGCCGTCATTTACGGGGATGATAACCGTCAGGAAATCGAGGCGGTTGGAGATCCAGAGATTCGTGAGCTCGCGAGATCCACAGCCATCTTCGCTGGTAACTACTACATCCGCATCGATTCTGAAGATTTCGCCCACCCGAACACTTCGACATTCGGAAAAGACAATAACATGTGTTCCGACGAACGGTTTGCCGACCAGCCCGATCTCGCAACCTGCTCCGCATTTTTAGTGGCAGATGAATGGGTGGCTACAGCTGCCCATTGCGTAACTGGAAGCAGCTGCTTACTCGGAAGTTTTATTTTCGATTATAAAATGTCAAAGGACGGCTTGCCTCCCACAGAAATTCCAGTAGAAAATATCTACGGATGCAAAGAAGTCTACCTTCCCGAGAACACTCGCGAAAATCACTACGCCCTGGTTCGCCTCAATCGTCCGGTCAAAAACAGAAAGCCGTTGAAGCTGGCGCAGAAAGATTTGAAAGTAGGGGACTCGATTTTTGTGATTGGCAATCCCATGGGGATGCCGACGAAATACACCGATCATGCTCAGATTCGAAGCATCGACAAGCTGATCTACCTAGCCAACACGGACACCTACGGAGTGAACAGCGGCTCGGCCGTTTTTAACGCCGCCACTCACGAAGTTTTTGGAGTTCTAATTCGAGGAGAAGAAGATCTTCACTGGCTTGATGACAGAAGCTGTCATGTCAGCAATCGATGCGAAGAAGATCAATGTCGCGGTGAGGATATTTTAAACATTTCGACAGTAATCCAGGGTCTCGAAGCCGTGCAAAAAGCCAACTAGGCCCGATGCTTTTCGCGGTCTAGTTCAGCTTTTTCAGAGACTTCCCGACTAAATCCTTGATCTCCACATCTGAAAAGATCGGACAGCTATAGGTTTTTTTCTGACCCACATGACCATTTCCCAGCGCAAGAGTTAAAGAGTCGGGAGTCGTTCTTCCAGGTGCAAGGGCATCGGGATTGTAGTCAATGGTAATTTTTGCCAACTGAATGATACTCTGAAGAACGTGAGGGCCGACCATCAATTCCAACTTCACTTTGTCCGGCTCTTGAAAGCGGTTGTACTTCACTTCATAAACCATTTTGAATCGTTCATTTTGACGTCGCAACGGATAGAGAAGCTTGCTCTTCGCTAAACGTCTTTCCAGAAAATCCACTTGAGCCAGAACACAACCATCCATTTTTACAGGCGGTGGGTAACGGGAATCCATCTGTCCCGAAGTAGAAAGATATCTCACCAGTTCGTCGCTGCAGTTTTTTGTGTGCGTGCGACGACTCAGATTAATGTAGCAATAGGGATCCGTGTTTACGTACTTGGTTTCGAAATCAATATTGTCAGCGAGAACCGTTGACGGTTTCTTGGAAGGTTCCGGACTGGGCGTCACCGATGGCGGGGAATCATTTTCAGATTGTTCCACACCGGGATACGAATCTCTGTTGGGGTCTTGAGTCGGATTGGGGGGGTTCTCAGAACCGCAGCCCGCTAAAACCCCTAGTATAATGATGAGCCCAGCTCGTTTTAAATCGTTCATGGCCGGCCAGGTATATTCGTACTAAATAGATCAACTATTACAGATCCGATATAGATCCTTGAAATGATTAAGCAATAGTTCTGAACCAGAAATAGCGTAGCATACAAATGAAAAGGGCCCAGCCGAATGGCCGGACCCTTTCATTATACTGTCTCTAGCTTGAACCACCCAAGAGGGCGATGAAACTAGGGCTTGATCAAGAACGCGATAACGAACGCGTAAAGGACGAGAGACTCGATCAGCGCCAAACCGATGATCATCGGGACGAAAACTTTGCCCGAAGCCGACGGATTGCGAGCAATCCCTTCGAGAGCTGCGGCAGCGGTTTTGCCTTGTCCGAGAGCTCCACCGAATGCGCCCAAGCCGATGGCAAGAGCAGCAGCGAGTGCTGCGTAGGTTTTCGAATCACCACCGCCCGAAGCAGTCTCAGCTGCCATCGCCATTGCGGGTGCGAATACCGAAGCCACAGATCCTAAAACAACAAGGGCTTTCTTAAAGTTCATTTTCAAATTCATCCTTTCTCTCAGTGGTCATGTGCTGTTGATAGTGAAATATAGACCATCGTCATCAAGCAGAAGACGAAGGACTGTACAAAGGCTACAAACAATCCCATCCCATAGAAAACCATGGGAAGGACGTAAGGAACCAAACCGTTAAAAATCGTGAGAACCACGTGATCGCCCATGATGTTTCCTCTCAAGCGAAGCGCGAGAGAAATGGGGCGAAAGACGTGAGAAGCGATTTCAATAATGAGAAGCAGCGGAGCCAACCACAGGATTGGGCCCAGGAAGTGCTTCAGATAGCTAATACCGTGCGACTTAAGTCCAGCCAAATTGTAATAAACGAAAACAAAAACACCCAAAGCTAAAGTGGTGTTCAGATTATCCGTCGGCGGAAGTAATCCCGGAATCAAACCCAGCAAATTCGAGGTAAAAATAAAAATGAAGAGCGTTCCAATGACCGGAAAATAAATGGGGGTATCATGATGACCGATGACACTTTCGGTTAATTTATAAAGACTCTCTGCCACGATTTCGAAAAAATTACGAAATGTCAGCTTCGACTCTGGAACAATGCCGCCGCCCTGAGATTCCATCACGCGCAGAAGTTGAACACGAGCAATTGCGGTTGTTACCAAAAGCACCATTCCAACAATCACTGCCATCACAACGTGATTGGGAAAGTGATCCAAACCGGGAATTAGTGAAAGCCAATTAAAGCCATGACCTGAATCATGCATTTTTCATTTCCTTCATGTTTAATGCGATTCCACCTGCAACCGGAACGACAAGCAAGGTGCTGATTCCGGCAATGGTCGCCAAAGTGTACGACTGGCGCGTCGCCCAGAGAACTGAAGCGATTGCAGCAAGAAGCAGGAGCTTCAAAGAGCCCCAACCAAAAATTCCTAAAACATGGGCTGATTTTTTTTCAATGTCTGAATTGCCAGCAAGGCCCAAGAAAGCACGGCCCGCTTGTGAAAGTGCGAAGAGATTCGCCATGCAAAGACTCCAGAAAAGGAACACTCTCAGAACTGGAGCAGACTGGAGGTTTTCCCAATACGCGATAGCGCCAGCTGATACTATCAACCAAGCTAGTCCTATCCACATGATCAGGGTGAAGTCGCTTTTTTTCATTTCTCTTCTTTTTCTTCTTTTAAATCTTGGGCGAGGTCGGATTGATAGAGCTGGTAGATTTTCCAAAATGCGAGAATCAAACCAGCGGGGCAGGTGATCAGCAAAATCCACCACGGCCACCCCAATTTCTGCCAAGCCAAATAACCTAAACCAAAACCAGCTACCGAGTAGCCCAGCAAATCCACAACCACCACGCCAAATAGACCAAACTTCCGGACCCAGGTGGGCTGAGATTCTGCCATAAAAGTTTTCTGCCGATTAGCATGGGCAAGGGGCGAGGGTCAATCATTTCCGATGAATTTTCACTACTTTAGGGATTTTTCAACCAGCCGCGTCAGTGGCTCTTCTGCTGCCGCCGTTCGCGGATTCGAGCTAAGCGAATTTCGATCACACTGGGAGATGGATAGGAAGTCTTAAGGGCTTCGAAGGTATGGTAAGCGGCCTCCAATTGGTCGAGCTCTTCCAAACAGGCAGCTATCCCGAATCGGGCTTCTACAGCCAAATCGCTCTTAGGGAACTTCTTTAAAAACCGTTCATAGCCATCGATGGCTTCTTGATACCCCTCGCTGGTACCCGACTTCGGGTTACCGGGGTTATGTTGTCCGCCCTGAGTATAAAAACTAACAGCTGTCTCAAACAGGGCCCGTTCGGCCCAAGGAGACTTCGAATACTTACTCGTAATCTCGCGGTAGACGGAAATGGACTTGTCGAACTGCCTCAAAAAGAAATGGCTCCGTCCAATTCGAAATAGAAACTCTGGTGCCTCTTCCGCCTTGGGTTTAATCGCAAGCAGGTTCCGATAATGCTGAATCGCCCGATCATACTGTTCGGTCTTTGAAAAAAGAATCTCACCAATCTGCTTATAAGATTCCCACGCCAGCGGAGTATTTCCGGTGACCTCAATATAATTCCGAAACTTACGAATCGCTTCACTGTAGTTGGAAAGGTAGAGGCTCTCGGTCATGGCGGATCGGAACATTGCTTGCCGACCGAGTTTGCTTTGAGGATCTCGCGCGGCCACCTTGTCGAATTCACTGACAGCAGCGGCGTACTTTCCATCCGACCAGAGACGTTCAGCAAGGAGGTAGCGGTTTTTGCTCGAGTCGACCGTACAAGCCGGCCCTCCCCAGCTCAACAGAACGGTCAAAAGGCCGATCTGAACTCCCTTACTGCGTAGTATCTGTCCCGCCTGTCGGAGTGCCTGAATGTGAGTGTCCACTTCCATTGGTTCCATGGCCGTTTTCTGGCTGATCTTCCTGATTCTCTGCCAAGTACTCGACCGATACAACCTTCTCGCCTGGAGACATCGACATCAATCGTACACCTTGAGTGTTCCGACCTTGTTCAGAGATCTCGCCCACTTTAATGCGAATCATCTGGCCCTTATTGGAAACCAGCATGAGGTCATCTTTCGGAAACACTTGTCGCGAGCCCATGACTGCACCGTTCTTATCGGTGGTCTTCATTGTAATGATGCCTTTGCCCGCACGGCTCTGAATTCGATACTCTTCCACAGGCGTACGCTTTCCATAACCGCTTTCAGTGATAGAAAGAATTTCAGCCCCCGCAGCCATGTTGGCCGCCAAAACTTCCATCGCAACAACTCGGTCACCCGGATCTAAGGTCATGCCACAGACACCTTTTGCAGTACGGCCGACCAAGCGAACATCTTCTTCGTTGAAACGAATGGACATCCCGTCCTTCGAACATAAGAAGACGTGACTTTGAACCTTGGTCAGTTTTGCAGCCACGAGTTCGTCGCCATCATCAAAGGTAATTGCCAAAATTCCTGCAGCTCTGACGTTCTTGAATTCACTGAGAGCGGTCTTTTTAACAACGCCTTCACGAGTTACCATTAAGATGTACTCGTCATCAGTAAATTCCTTCACCGGCAAGATCGCTTTAATTTTTTCACCCGGAGAAAGTGAAATCAAGTTCACAATAGCTTTACCCTTGGCAGCGCGGGTAGCTTCCGGAATCTTGTACACCTTCAACCAATAGAGACGGCCTTTATCTGTAAAACAGAGCAAGTAGCTCAGCGTATTGGTTTTAAAGATCGAGGTGACAAAATCTTCATCACCCGTGGTTACTGCGCGCACACCGCGGCCGCCGCGATGCTGTGCGCGGAACTGGCTCGGATTCGTACGTTTGATGTAGCCCGTGTGGGTAATCGAAACTAAGGTTTCTTCATCGGAAATTAAATCTTCCACTTCGAAGTCAGAGTTTTCACCGACGACAATTTGAGTACGTCGTTTGTCGCCATAGTTGGCTTTAATCTCGGTGAGCTCTTTTCGAATCACATCCATCACCAGAGCTTCGCTACTAAGAATCTTTTTCAGTTCTTCAATCAAGGCGAGAACTTGTTTGTACTCGTCCATGATCTTTTCGCGCTCAAGGCCCGTAAGGCGTTGCAGACGCATATCCAAGATCGCTTGAGCTTGGATTTCGGAGAATTTGTATTTCGCCATCAAGCCTTGCTTCGCTTCATCCGGACCCTTAGCGGCCTTAATGAGCGCAATGACTTCGTCGATATTTTCGACAGCTTTTTTCAAACCTTCCAAGATGTGCGCGCGAGCTTCTGCCTTCTTGAGTTCAAAAATCGTGCGTCGAATAACAACGTCTTTACGATGGTCGACAAACGCCCAAATCATATCGCGCAAGTTAAAGAGCTTCGGTTGGCCATGATGAATGGCCAGCAAGTTGATCCCGAAGTTTTCTTGCAGCTGGGTGAGTTTGAACAACCGATTCAAGATAACGTTAGAGTTTTCACCCTTCTTCATCTCGATAACGATTCTCATTCCGGTACGGTCCGATTCATCCCGAAGGTCGGAAATTCCTTCGACCTTCTTGTCACGAACCAAGTCCGCAATCTTTTCAATCACTCGCGCTTTATTCACCTGATAGGGGAGTTCGGTCACGATGATTCGCTCTCGATCGCCCTTCCAAGTTTCAATTTCTGTTTTAGCTCGAAGAGTGATGACTCCACGACCTGTTCGATAGGCTTGTTTCAGCTCACTCCCGCCGAAAATAAAAGCAGCCGTCGGGAAATCGGGTCCCTTCACAAACTGCAACATGGCTTCGGTGTCTAAGCTGGGCTGGTCAATCAAAGCTAAAGTTGCATCGATCACTTCAGTCAAATTGTGAGGCGGAATATTCGTCGCCATACCCACAGCGATACCAGAAGAACCGTTCACCAAAAGATTGGGGAACTTCGACGGTAGAACCAAAGGCTCCGTTAAACTGTCGTCATAGTTGGGACCGAAATCGACGGTTTCTTTTTCAATGTCCGCCAGAATTTCATCCGTAATTTTTTCCATGCGAATTTCGGTGTAACGCATGGCTGCTGCCGAATCGCCGTCGATGGAACCAAAGTTTCCCTGTCCATCTACCAATGGATAACGAAGAGAAAAATCCTGAGCCAAGCGAACGATGGTTTCATAAACCGGAACATCCCCGTGAGGATGGTATTTACCGATGACGTCTCCGACGACACGGGCGGATTTCTTGTAAGCCTTGTTATGAGTATTGCCCAAGTCGTGCATGGCATACAGAACGCGACGATGAACGGGCTTCAAACCGTCACGAACATCTGGAAGCGCTCGACCCACGATCACGCTCATCGCGTAGTCGAGGTAGGCCCCTCTCATCTCGTCTTCAATGTTGACGTTTATAATATTCTTATCTTGTGCAATTGGCTCGCTCATCAACTATTCCTCAACGTCTAATATCTAAAAAGGGCAGATCCCCAAGTAAATCCGCTTCCAAATGCTGCGGACATGACCAACATTCCAGGTTTCAGCTTTCCAGCCTGAATTGCACAATCCATCCCCAAGGGAATGGTTGCAGCCGTGGTGTTTCCGAAGCGATCGATGGTGTTGAAAACTTTCTCAGCTGGAATTCCTAATTGCTGAGCCACCATCTCGTTAATTCTCAGATTCGCTTGGTGGAATAAAAACAGGTCGACATCCGAAATTTGTAAACCGTTGGCCTGAAGCGCTTCCATCACAGCTTCTGGCATTCTTTTCACGGCGTTCATAAAAACAACTTTGCCGTTCATTTTAGGAAAGTGCTCGGTTCGCTCTATAGCATCCATTTCAACACGAGAATTGGAGTAAGCCATGCCCGGCGCTTGAACCCAGAGTTCTTTCGCAAACTTTCCATCCGCATGCAGGTGAGTGGAGTAAACACGGGCTGTCTGATCACTCAACCCCAGGGCAGCCGGACTTTCAAAACCACCCATGACAACTGCGCCCGCACCATCACCGAAAAGAACAGCAACATCTCTGCCTCGATCGGTTTTATCCAACCCCTTCGAGTGAACTTCTGAGCCCACCAATAAAACTTTCTTTGCAGCGCCCGTTTTTAAAAACTGATCCGCAATCGACATCCCGTAAATAAAACCCGAACACTGCTGACGAATATCGAGAGCAGCCACACCTGGTAAGCCGAGCTTCGCCTGTAAAAAACAAGCGGTGCCCGGAAACTCATGATCCGGGCTCAAGGTGGCCAAAATAATGAGATCGATCTCTTCTTTTTTAATTTTTGCAGATTCAATCGCGTGGTTACAGGCTTCCAAAGCCAAGTCCGAAGTGGATACAGAACCTTCCACCCAGTGTCTTTGTTTAATGCCGGTACGTTGTTGAACCCAATCATCCGAGGTGTCCATCACCTTGGCTAAATCACTATTGGTAACAACTTTCGGGGGAACGAAAGACCCGACTCCAAGAATTCTGGAATACTTCATATATCGAGGTTCCTAACCCTGAGCGCATTCTCGTCGATGAACTGTCTGCGAGGTTCGACTTGATCGCCCATGAGAACTGAAAAAATTCCATCCGCTTCAACAGCGTCGTCGATCGTCACGCGAAGGAGTGTACGACGAGCTGGATCCATGGTGGTTTCCCAGAGCTGCTCAGGATTCATTTCACCCAAGCCTTTATAACGTTGAACGCCTAGACCGGTCTTCGCGCGGTCCACGATTTTACGAGAGAGTTCTTCTCCATCGTCGGCGGTGAGAATCGATTTACCTTCAGAAATCACTTCAAACGGACCAGCACCCATCGCCTGAATGGCCTGCCAGTGTTTCGACAACTCTTCAAACTCAGGCGATTCCACAGTAGCCGTGTTGATCGAAGCATTTCTCTTTGAACCGGAAATCAGAGTTTCAATGGTTGCAGAACAGGTTCCGTGTTCTTGATCTTCAGTGAGAACGTAGGACAAGAAAGTGTCGCGCTTCTTAGCAAATGCAGACACTTGGTCCATCAACTTCTGAAGTGAACCTTTTGACTTCAAAGAATCTGTATTGATCCCCGATTGAATCATCCCTCTTAAGACTTCAGGATGAATTCGGCGACCATAGCGATCAATGGAGCGGGTAAAACGATTGGCAGACTTCAGTCCTGCAATTACCTGGCTCGCTGGAACTGTGGCCGTAGACGATTTCACTTGCACTCCATCCAAACCGCTAGTGAGGAGAAACTCTGTGAGCTCATGCTCGTTCTTTAAATAGCGCTCAGTCTTACCCTTCTTCACTTTATAAAGTGGTGGTTGAGCAATGTAGAGATAACCCTTTTCAATCACCTCTGGCATCTGACGGAAGAAGAAGGTCAGTAACAAGGTTCGGATGTGCGACCCGTCGACGTCCGCATCGGTCATGATGCAAATCTTGTGATAGCGAAGCTTGCTGATATCGAAGTCATCTTTTCCAATCCCGGCACCAAGCGCGGTGATGAGAATTTTAATTTCTTCGAAAGAAAGCATCTTATCGAAACGAGCCTTCTCAACGTTCAAAATTTTACCCTTCAGCGGAAGGATGGCTTGGTTGCGACGGTCACGGCCTTGTTTCGCCGAACCGCCGGCGCTATCACCCTCCACCAGAAACACTTCACAAATTGCCGGATCTTTTTCCTGACAATCTGCCATCTTTCCGGGGAGACCGCCGAAATCCAAGGCCGTCTTTCGACGAGTAAGATCGCGCGCCTTACGAGCAGCAATACGAGCTGAAGCCGAGTCCACTGCCTTCTGAACGATCTTTTTAGCGATGCTCGGATTCTGTTCAAAATAGTCGGTGAGCTTTTCGTAAACCAAAGTGTTCACAAAACCTTCGACTTCGCTATTTCCCAGCTTCGTCTTCGTTTGACCTTCAAACTGAGGTTCCGGAACCTTGGCACTAATCACGCAGGCCAAGCCTTCACGGATGTCTTCACCGGTGAGGGTTTCTTTCAAATTCTTAGCGATGCCCGAATCGTTCGCGTACTTATTTACGACACGAGTGAGAGCTGTTCTAAAACCACTGACGTGAGTTCCGCCTTCAATCGTATTGATGTTGTTCACATACGACGTAATAGTTTCTGAATAAGAATCGTTCCACTGCAAGGCAATGTCGCAGGCAAGGAAATCTTTTTCGTGAGTGAAGTAGATGACTTTGTCGTGAAGCTTCTGTTTAGACTTATTAATGTGTTCAACGAATTGAACAAGTCCACCTTCATAATGAAAATCAAAATTCTTCTGGGGCTCCTGGCGTTCATCCACCAAAATAATTCGAATACCGGTGTTCAAAAAAGCTAACTCGCGCAAGCGGTTAATCAGAACATCAACACTGAATTCTACTGTTTCAAAAATTTCTGGATCGGGCTTGAACGTGGTCATCGTTCCACGCTTAGAAGTGACGCCCGTTTCTTTCAACGGACCTGCCGGATTTCCTCGTTTGTAAGTTTGACGATAAACTTTTCCACCACGACGAACTTCCACGTGCATGACTTCAGAGAGGGCGTTCACTACAGCCGCGCCCACGCCGTGCAAGCCGCCAGAGACTTTATAAGCCCCGCCTTCTTCGTTGAACTTTCCACCTGCATGGAGTTTGGTCATAACGACTTCTACAGCACTTACGCCGGAGTCGTGCATGTCGACGGGAATACCGCGACCATCGTCTTCAACCGTAACGCTGTTGTCGACGTGAACTGTGACGTTAATATTTTTTGCGTAGCCTGCGAGAGCTTCATCGATGGAGTTATCCACGATTTCATAAACGCAGTGATGAAGACCACGTGAAGCTGTATCGCCGATGTACATTCCCGGACGTTTACGGACAGCTTCCAGTCCTTCGAGAATTTTAATTTTATTGGCCGAATAATCTTCCTGATTCAGACCGCTGCTCTGTAGGGTCATGGACACCTCTCTCAGAAACTTCCTGTAGCCTTCCTTGTGAAACTCGAAACTGTTTTCCCAAGAAGGATTGATCTTCTGTCGCTGTCACGAAGATCTGAAGCCCCGTTTTTATCAAATAGCTCAGAAGATTCGCACGCCGACTTTCATCCAACTCGGACGAAAAATCGTCTAGAAGAAGCAGAGGTTGATGACCTGTTCGTACTTTAAACAACTCGATCTCAGATAATTTGAGAGCAAGCAGTGCGGATCGAACTTCACCTTGAGAGCCATGTCCTTTCAGAACATGTTCACCCATTTGAAAAGTCCAATCATCTCGATGAGGACCCACTAAAGACGAACGGCTCCTTAACTCAGCTTCCTCTAATGCGGAGGCTTTCTTCCAAAACAACCGTTCTAAAGTTTCTAATGAAGCCCGAGCCTCTTGTCCAGCGAAATGAACTGGACCGAAGTCCTTATTTTTACTAGAAAAATCTGTCATTTCAGCGGCCCAATTTGAGATATATTTGACGCAAAGCATAGACTGCTGGGGGGCGATGTCTTGAATTGTTGAAGGAAGGATCTCCGAGAGTCTTTCAAGCCACTCTAAACGCTTGAAAGTGAGCAAAGATCCGTAGCTCGCCAACTGTTCTGTGAACCCACGGAGCACTTGGCGATTGGGAGAATCCTCCATTTTCAAAAGGCTGTTTCTCTGTTGAAGAACGCGCTGATACTTCTGAAGTGTCGAGAGGTACTCAATATCTTCGGCAGAAACCACTCGATCCAAATAAGACCGACGAATGGAGGGTTCTCCTCTCACCAGATCATGATCCGAGGGATTAAACACGATCGTGTGAAAACCTAATTCCACGGCTCCAAATCTTTGAGTGAGGTACTGAGTGGAGCTTCGAAAGGGTTTGCCATTGATAAAAGCAAGCTTGGTGGAACGATTCTCATCCCCCATGAAGCTGATTTTTAACTCGGTGGTCCAATCCTCTTTGACGAGAGTACAGTGAACTTCACCTGCAGGATGACCCCAGCGAATCACCTCGTCCGTTTTAGCGCCTCGAAACGATTTGAGAGTAGCTAGGAAAGAGAGAGCCTCCAAAAAGCTCGTTTTACCCTGTCCGTTTGCGCCTAATAGGAAATTAAGGTCCCTATCAGGGACCAAAGTCGCCTCTTCGATGTTTCTGAAGTTTCGAAGAGTCAGTTTTTGAACCTTCATGGGGTAATTCTAGATGCGCATTGGCATGATCACATAGGTGTGATTCTGCTGATTCTCGCTTCTGAGGATTCCAGGGCTCAATCTGTCTTTGAATCGGAATTCTAAAACCTCTCCGTTCATGACCGCGAGACAATCCAGGAGATACTTCGCGTTGAATCCGATTTCTACAGCTTCGCCTTTGTAATCGATATCCACTTCTTCACGAGCTTCTCCCATATCTGGATTGCTGGAAGAAATGGTCATCAACCCGTCCGCTAAAGAGAATTTCACACCTCGGCTTTTTTCATGAGCCAAAAGACTCACACGTCTCAAAGCCGAAAAGAATGTTTCACGATTCAGTTTAGCAAGCTTATCTGCTGAGTTTGGAATCACCTGACGATAATCCGGATATTCCCCTTCAATCAAACGAATGAAGAGGTGAGTGCCACCACTCTTTGCGAAAACGTATCCTCTTTCAAATGCCATCTCAATAGATGCACTGGCACCTTCCAGAAGCTTTCTCAATTCGCCTAAACCTTTTTTAGGAATGATCATGCCGCGTTTTAACTCCGGCATTTTCATGAAGACTTCTTTATCAATGAAAGAAAGACGATGACCATCGGTGGCTGTCATTCTCATTACGTTTTTTTCGAGGTTTTCGAAATAAACACCATTCAAGTGATAACGAGTGGCATCTGTTGAAACAGCAAAGCTGGTCTTATCGATCATCTCGACTAAAGAATCTGTTCCTGCTTCAAAATAAGTTTTGTCTTCAAACGTGGGTAGAGCGGGGTATTCCTCAGCTGCTAAGCTGACAATATTGAATTTGGATTTTCCACAGATGATCTCAACCCAATTATTATCTTTTCTAGAAACTTCGAGTTTCTTATCTGGAAGTTCCTTAACGATATCTAAGAAATGTTTTGCTGAGAGGGTGATTCTTCCTTCTTGCTGAACTTCTACGGGCATTCCGATTTTGATTCCGACTTCTAAATCGGTTGCACTTAAAGAGAGCTCATTGTTTTTAACGGTGCAAAGTACGTTAGCAAGAATTTGAAACGTGTTCTTTTTCTCAACTACAGACTGTGTTTTTTGAACCGCTTCTAACAGCGGATCTCTATGAACTGAAAATTTCATGGATCACATTCCCCTTACTGATTGGACCCCTACCACCCTGTTTTGCAGCTTTATCAAGCGAGTCTCAGAAAGCAAAGAATATATATATTTTATTAGTAGTAGTAGTAGGGCCTGTGGATAAGTGGATAACTCACTTAAGCGTTCAATATTAAAACTTTTTTAGACTTTGAACTCTGTGGATAAGTGGTGTGGATAAGTGGGGGGTGTTTGTGGATAAGTTTTCAAAACCCCCCGAAATGGAAGTTATCCACATGTTATCCACACACCCTTGTGGATAACTTTCAATAGCCGACTAAAAACTTGGTGGAACAGTGCATTTTTTGCCGATTTCTGGGATCTCAAAACCCGATTTGTGGATAACTTTTTGAAAATCCCATTTTTTCTGAGAACTCGAAAAGTGGTCATCCCCTGTGGATAAGTGGATAACTCTGTAACTCATCGAAAATAAATTAAAAATGCGCTGCATTGGTGTGGATAACTTGTGGATAAGTGTGGGGATAACTTGTGGATAACTTTTTATCCACAAACTTATCCACAGGGTTATCCACAGACTTATCCACAAAATATTAGTAGCTGATAAAAAAGATTAATCCTGAGATCATTGAAGGAAGTAGTGAATTTTTGGAGGCATGGATGCCGAGCTGTCTAAGGATGGACACTCTCAGATGCATTTTTCTTTTTTCCCTTTTCGCGGTTTTTTCTCGCCCAGCGTTTTCAGAAGTTTCCATCGTTGAAAAAGACCATTGGAAAGTTTCGCTCTACGGATTGATCGAATTAGACATGGCTGCAGACTCTGTTCGAAGTTTCACGACTTCGTTGGCGAATCAGCCAGTGGACTTGCCGGGAACCTACGCGGGCGACAATGGCCGCTTACAGCTCTCAGCTGCTGGAAGTCGGTTGGGATTAAATATTGTTCCGCCACTCTACAAATCTGAAAACTATTGGCGCACCCGAGCGAATATTGAATTCGATTTCTTTGGAGCACTTTCTGGCAGCCAACAAATTGTTTACACCACGCCGTTGGCCCGAATGCGTTTGGGTTACGTTGTCGCAGAAAAAGAGGGTTGGCAAATTCTAGCCGGCCAACATTGGACCGTTTTTGGTTGGGTTCCCAATTTTGTGCAATGGCAAGTTTCTCAAGGGCCCAATGTCGGTGAGGCTTGCACGTGGGAACCTCAGCTCATGGTTTCCAAAACTTTCGAAACTTCAGAAAAAGACAGAGCTCAAGTAGCGCTTTCATTTACCCGCCCACCTCAGCGAGATGCTTTCTTTCCAGGAATTGAGGCTGGATTTAAATATTCTTTTGGAAACATGCGTGCCGGATTTTCAAGTCCTGCGGGAGATATGGGAACCGCACCGTTGATGTTGGCTGTTTCCGGGTTATTGAGAAAATTCGTAGTACCTTCTAGTGCCACCGACACCAAAGCACAGACGAGTTATACTGGAACTGCTTTTGCAGTGGATGTGATGATTCCGATTCTATCTACTTCCAGTGAAAAGAATTACGGGAACACCTTGGCTCTTTCGGGAGAATTTGCAACGGGTACCGGAGCTGGAGATAATTTTGCTGGATACAGCGGTGGTCTGACATCGATGCCGACAGGGGCTACTTTTCCTGCAAGCGAGACGAATTTGGACGGAGGTTACGGAGGATACGACGGAACTACCGGTGAATTTCGTTTGATTAAAATTCTTTCTTACAATGCTCAGCTTCAGTACCACTTTCCGATGTCGTGGCGAGCATTCATGACTTTTGGCTACGGACAGATTTCTTCAGATAACGTGGCCGGACTTACCCCAGCTGGAGATATTTACGACAAAGTTCAGGGTTACTTTGGAAATCTCAACTATGATTTCACTCGTAAACTTCGATTCGCTCTCGAATACAATGCCTACAGGACCCACTTCGTGAGTGGATCCTGGGGCAATGCTACAAGATTTCAATTCTCAGTTCTGTTTAGAATCTAAACCAAGCCGTCAATTGCGCGCGATTGTTGTTTCCATTTAAACCGTCGACGTACTTCGTCGTATGGTGTGAAACTTCTACGCCGATTCGAATCTGCTTGGTGCAATCGTGAAACACGTTTCCGAAATAGGTGTTCTGTTCGTTGTACGTTCCACCTGTAATAGACGCGATGTTGTCGGACTGCAATTGGGTCGCGCCCAAGGTGATGAAGGTGTTGGATCCGCTGGGCAGATGGTATTGCATCTGGGCGTTCCAAGACTTTAAGTTGACGAGAACGAAACTGTTCCCGCTGTCCAATCCTCCAATTCCTGGATCCAAACTCAGAGCAGTGGGTGTTCCTGTGCCAGAAACCTTCGTGGAAAGTCCACCTGTCCATCCGGGATATTGATCGCCGTATCCTTTACCGGTTGAAAATTCGCCGGTGACGGTCAGCGAATTTCCCTGTTTTTCATCGCCGCTGAGCAATGGGAGCATGGTGTTCACTGCAACGGCAGAACCGATTTGACGACTCTGATCTCCGGCTGCTCCGCCCACGGGCTGAACCACGAACTGACGGGCAGTTCCTGAAATGGCAACGCTGAAGGGTTCGGCCTTGAGTTCTCCTGTCGGAGAAGCAAAACCCGATTTTCTTCCGCTATTCGACCATCGCAATCCAAGATCGATGTTGGGAACTTGATTGTCTCGTTGAGCCGGACGCGAAATAGAAAGGCCCGCATCAAGTTTGTTACTTTCAGACAGAGCCATGGTTTTAATGGCAGTGAGCTGCGGAGTGCGTTGATAGACAATGCCTGAAACCGGAGCGACGGAAACCGTTGCTGGAACGTAGTACGGAACCCAGCCAAAAAGATTCCAAGTTTGACCGACAATAATGTTCCAACCGTCTTTCTCAGCGCTCATATAAGCATGTCGCATTCTCATCGTCGGGTTACTGAGAAAGGACGCCTCGGTACCACCGGATGGAACGGATCCCATCAAGTCAAACTCCATGTGGCCCTTAGTTTTCCAGCCATCGACTGCTGGAGGAAGAATCGTAAAATTAAATCTCGAATTTCGAAGTGAAAACCAAGTGCGACCATTGGCGCCGTTTCCACTGGTGTCTCCCGCTTTCGGAATGGGTTCGTTGCCCGGCGATTCTTTTAATGTTCGGGTGCTGTCCACAATCATGTCCGATTGAACGAAGCCACCTATTTGAAATTTCCATTCGTCTTTATCGAGAATGGTGACCGCCGCTTGAGAGAGTTGGGCTGTGCAGAGAACCGCCGCGAAGATTGCTGTTTTCAAGGTGAGATGTCTTTTCATGAGAATTCCTCCGAATGAAAATTTTTTAGCAATCGTTGATTAGGATTTGGTTAGGGCAGGGTTAAGACTTACAGAAGATTCTGAATCGATTCGACCGACTCACGAATGAACGTGTCCGAGTCGAGACCTTTTTCCACTTTGACGTAAGCGTGCAGAATCGTCGTGTGGTCCTTGCCCCCGAAGTACTGACCAATCTCCTTGAAGCCAAGACCGGTATACTTCCGAATCAGGTACATCGCAATCTGGCGCGGGAGAGCGACGTTGCGACTTCGAGTGGTGGAACGGAAATCCTGCGACTTCAGATGAAAATGCTTAGCAACCGCGTTTAAAATCGCCTCAACTGTTAAGTGAGAACCTTCTTCTGGAATGGCAGTTTTCAATTCCATCTTCGCCATTTCGAGAGAAATTTCAGCGCCCGTCAAAGAAGCCTGAGCCTGGAGGCGAATCAAAACACCTTCTAACTCGCGAACATTTGTTTTGATGTAGCTGGCGAGGAAAGTCGCGACGTCGTCCGGAAGATAAACGTCTTCTCTTTCCGCCTTCGATTTTAAAATCGCAATTCGAGTTTCAATTTCCGGTGGGTGAATATCTGAAATCAAACCCCACTCAAAACGAGTGCGAATTCGTTCCTCAAGGCCTTCAATTTCTTTCGGAGGGCGGTCGCTGGTCAAAACAATCTGGCGCTTGGTGCTGTGGAGCGCGTTGAAGGTGTGGAAAAACTCTTCTTCGGTCTTTACTTTGCCAGCAATGAATTGAATGTCATCGATCAGAATCATGTCGTAGCTATCGCGAAACTTGGCTCGAAATGCGGGCATTCGATTGTGTTGAAGTGAATCAATCAATTCGTTCACAAAACGCTCGGCCGAAAGGTA